>LFRM01322962.1_pt1 | contig 56864 bp, 49 predicted proteins | sample 618341 | NCBI WGS metagenome assembly LFRM01 (sample SAMN03654438, study PRJNA283298) | anaerobic digester metagenome | isolation source: pool of bioreactors CSTR01a, CSTR02a, and CSTR03a thermophilic anaerobic... | place: Denmark: Kgs. Lyngby | collected 2014-05-21 | reverse complement strand
GTCTCCGGGCACCATATTTTAAAAACCCATTCAGATTGAATGGGTTTTTTTTGCCTAAATTTTAATATCCTAAAATAAAAACACCTGTTGCTGCATCAATCAATCGCAATCAATCAATCGCAATTAATCTATCTCATTAAACACTCAATCAGTATACAATGTGACTAATCCTTTGCTACAAATTGACCTCATTAATGAAGCCAGATCGCACCCTATTAAACTGTTTTTTAGTTTATGCAGTACTTGTTATAGGCTGGCTGCTGGGGCACTTTGGTCTATCTTATCTACTGCACAGCGAAACCACGGACTTTACCCTCTATAATGCACTGAATATCACCCTGTTTGCGCTGGTATCTGCCTTGTATTGGTTCGTGATAGCAGACTGTACTAACAAGCAAAAAGCCAAAAAAGAACGCGCTGCACAGATCAGGATTGATCGCCTTAAGCTCGCGTTAGACGCGGCCCACGAAGCCTTATGGGACTGGAATTTAAACGACTCAGACTCTGTGTTTTTCTCTGAAGCTTATTGTGCCAATTTGGGCTATAGCCAAGAAGAATTCGGTAATAGTCAGCAAGCTTGGCAAACACATCTCTTTCCTGAAGAACGCCAACGTGTGTCTAAAAATGTGATGCGTTTTATGAGTGAAGGTGATGGTCACTACGACAGCACGTATCGCATGCTGCATAAAGATCAAAGCTATCGCTGGATACGCTCACGTGGACGTTTGATTAAAGACTCTCAGGGTAAGCCTGTACGCTTTATCGGTATCGCCCAAGATATAACCGAGCAACGCGGTATGGAAGAACGCTTAAAGCAAGCCCACGCTGTTTTTGAAAGTACCCATGAAGGGGTGCTGATCACCGATCACACCAACACTATCGTGCATATCAATCCAGCCTTCAGCCAGATTACCGGTTACAGCGCCGAAGATGTAATGGGGCAAACACCGCGTATGTTTCAATCGGGTCGCCATAGCGCAGAGTTTTATAAAACATTGTGGATCTGCTTAGAATCATCTGACCAGTGGAGTGGTGAAATTTGGAACCGTCGTAAAAACGGTGAAATCTTACCGCAGTACCAAACCATTCGTTTAATCCGCGATGAAAACGGATTTATCTCGCATAACGTTGCCGTATTCTCAGATATTTCCATTCTTAAAGACTCAGAATCTGAGATTAATTATCTCTCTCATTATGACGCTCTGACCGGTTTAGCTAACCGTACACATCTTTATGAACGTCTAAAAACAACGATACTTGCGTCAATAGAGCGCAAGAAAGACAGTGCCATATTCTTAATCGATCTCGATCACTTTAAACATATTAATGAAAGTCTAGGTCACAGCCTCGGTGATCAGCTACTACAAGCGGTGGCGCAACGCTTCAATCACATTAGTAACAAAAACAAATACACACTGGCGCGTGTGGGTGGTGATGAGTTTGTCGTGATCTGTGAGCATATAAGTACCCCAACAAAAGCTGCGGCGATTGCACAAACCATGATTCAAGCCACTAAAGATCCTTTTACACTGGACGGCAGAAACCTGTTTATCAGCGCTAGTATTGGTATCTGTTTATTCCCACGCTCAGGTAATAGCGTTGAAGAAGTGATGCGCAATGCTGGCTCCGCTTTAACTAAAGCCAAAGCCAGCGGGCGCGATACCTTTGCATTTTATTCTAGCGAACTGACTGAGCAAGCCTTTCAGCGACTGCGCGTCGCCAGTGAATTGCGCCAAGCCTTAGAGACCGGTGGTCTGCTGCTGTATTACCAGCCTGTCTATGCCGTGGATACTCTGCAACTGATCGGCTGTGAAGCTCTAGTGCGCTGGAATCACCCCGAACGCGGTTTAGTGCCGCCCAATGATTTTATTCCCATTGCTGAAGAAAACGGTTTAATCAGTTTGGTTGATGAATGGGTGCTCAGACAAGCTTGCGAACAAATGCATATCTGGCAAGAGCACGATCAAGCCATACAAATGAATTTTATTGCAGTGAATCTTTCCAGCCGCTCGCTATCAAACAAAATGCTCGCAAAAACAGTTGAAAAGACCTTAAAAGACACCCATATTGCACCCCAGTTTTTAGAGCTGGAAGTCACTGAAAGTGCGGTACTGGAAGAGCCTGATAATGCTGACAGTATGCTTAAGCAATTGCGTCAATTGGGTGTACGCTTATCGATTGATGACTTTGGCACTGGCTACTCGTCCTTGTCGCGTTTAAAAACCCTACCCGTGCATAAGCTGAAAATTGATCAAAGCTTTATCAGTAACCTACCCAGCAACGTCGAAGATGCCGCTATTGTGCGTGCTATTTTAGCGCTGGGTAAAAGCATTGGCCTGGAAGTACAAGCCGAAGGTATTGAAACAGCTGAGCAAATGCTATTTTTACAAGAGTTGGACTGCCCACTAGGACAAGGCTATTGGTTTGGTCGTCCAATGCCTGCAGAGGATTTCTCTAAACTGTTAACGGATAATAAAAACAGTTTCCAACTGCTTTAAGCAGCCCACTTCGTACAGTTAACAACACTAGACACTGGCCAAGCTTAAAAAGAACAGCATAAAAAATGGTGCGGCAACAGTCAAAATCAAACCACTGATAATTGCTGTAGGTACATATTCGTCATGACACGCCTTGCGTACAAAGGGCAAGGTGGTATCCATCGCCGTTGCACCGCATACACCAATGCTGCTATTGGCATATTGACCGCCTAATAAAAATACCACGGTTAAGCCAATCAGCTCACGCATCAAGTCATTGAGTAAGGCGACGCTGCCGTAAGCATCCCCTAAATACTGTCCGGCCAAAGCTCCAGATAAACTAAACCAGCCAAACCCAGTACTGAGCGCTAAGGCGATAGCCAACTTTTCTCCAGTGATAAGACTGATGAGCGCCCCAGCCAGCATTGAGCCAAGAATGACTAAAAAAGGTATCAACAGCACACGTGGCGCCAGCCAAGAGCGACTGATGCTGACTTGTGCTAAATCTACACCAATCAGCAATAGCAACATATATAGCCAATAGGAAATATTAAATATCACATCGCCAAACTGGTTTTCATGCCAATGTAGACGGTAAAAAAACGCACCTAACAAGACCAAGCTAAACGCGATTAAGCATTCTTTGAAGGGATGCCAAAGTGCCGCCCATGAATGCGGCTCAACATCATCAACAATGCGTCTACGGTTAACCGGCATAATCAGCAAAAACACAACAGAACTGATAGTAAAGGCATATATTGCTGCATACTTAAGGGTACTCAATCCAGATGCCAACGAGCTAAATGCTTCCCCCGATTCAATACCAATCACAAAAAGAACACCCCACACCACCAGCGTGATGGGCTTAACTGCTCTACGCACAATATATTTTGGCAGCACTTGACCTAAGCCATAGCCGCCAGCTAAAAACAGTAAAATAGGCAGCACTGACGATAAAATATTGGATACAACAGCAGTCACAGACAGCCTCTTAGAAATCAAAATAAAGATAAAAAACATACAAAGTTTGCACACGAGCCTAACCATAACAGAAGGTTATATATCTATTTATAGCACCCAATAATCGAGTCAATCATGCGACTTATATAACACCCCACCCTGTCCCGATATATTTTAAGCTTTGATAGATCACTACCGATTCGTCTATGCTGACCGACTATTATAAATATAAGTCGAATTACCATGAACAACACTACTGCGCGCAATGCCTTGTTACTAATGATTGGTAGCTCGATTGTACTAGCGATAGCGTTAGGCATTCGCCATGCCTTTGGTTTGTTTTTACAACCGATGAGTGCTGAGTTTGGCTGGGGCCGTGAAGTCTTTGCCTTTGCTATCGCCCTGCAGAATTTAATTTGGGGTGTTTTACAGCCTTTTGTCGGTGCCTTTGCTGACCGTTACGGGGTGACGCGTACTGTTTTTATCAGTGCCTTTGCCTATATGATTGGCCTGATTTTAATGGCTTCGGCCGATACTCCCTCAACACTGATTTTTAGTGCCAGCGTGCTGATTGGTTTTGGCTTATCCGGTACCTCATATACAGTTTTACTCTCGGCAATAGGACGCTCAGTCGTTCCAGAAAAACGCAGTATGGCAATGGGCATGGCTAGTGCGGCCGGCTCCTTTGGTCAGTTTGTGATGCTGCCCGGTACCTTAGGTTTACAGGAATGGTTGGGCTGGTCAGCAGCGCTACTGGTGTGTGCAGGTCTGATTGCGCTGTTACTGCCTCTGGCATTTATGCTGAAAGAAAGTCCGGCTCCAAGCGCTGAGCAAGTTGAAAAAATGCCGCTCAGCAAAGTGCTTAAGCAAGTGACTGGACATCCCGATTTTTGGCTGCTGGCTGCAGCCTTTTTTGTCTGCGGTTTTCAGGTGGTGTTTATTGGTATTCATATCCCAGCTTACTTAATCGATCAGCAGCTGCCGGCCCAAGCCGGAACGACAGTATTAGCCCTCATCGGCTTATTTAATATCGCCGGAACCTGGTGTGCTGGCTGGCTGGGAGGGCGCTATTCAAAACCGCATTTACTCGCAGGCTTATATATGATTCGTGCGGTGGCCATTGCCTTGTTTTTCTATCTACCAATCAGCATATACTCGGCTTATGCCTTTGCCATGGTGATGGGCTTTCTCTGGTTATCCACAGTGCCGCTGACCAACGGCACCATTGCCACCATGTTTGGTGTGCGGCATTTATCGATGCTCAGCGGTATCGTATTTTTATTCCACCAAATCGGCTCATTTTTAGGCGGCTGGCTTGGAGGTTTGGTCTATGACCAAACCGGTAGCTACTCGTTAGTCTGGCAATTAGCGATTGTCTTAAGTGTGATTGCAGCACTTCTGACTTTCCCGGTGCGTGAGCGTTTTGTGCCCTTTGTTATCGCGCAAAAAACCGACTAGCAGGAGAACGATTATGTCGAAAAAACATCTCTATATCGCAGTAACCGTTGTTGTACTGGGTGCGCTGTTAATCGGAGCTTGGTGGGGCTGGTCAAAGGCGGGCTTAGCTGTCTTAGAACTGGGCATGGGTGTTTGCTGATAACTGGGCGAGCGCTGTATAAGTGCCAACCCAGTGACTTTAATGTGTGGAGTCAGCACTGTGCCACAGTGACAATGCTCAACTCAGGATTAAGTGACAATCCCCCGCTTAAAAATCACCCCATAACTGCTGCGCTACACTTAACGCCACAATCGGTGCGGTTTCTGTACGTAAGACCCGTGGACCCAGACGTGCCGGTTGAAAGTTATGTTCAACAGCTTGCGCCACTTCATCTTCAGTCAGCCCACCTTCAGGGCCAATTAAAAAGGCTAAGGTCATCGGCGCAGTATGCTCAGTTAATGGCTGCGCCACCGGATGTAACACTAATTTCAAATCAGCTTGCACAGTCGCTTGCCAGTCTTTAACCGACTGCGGCGCATAAATAACCGGCACCTTAGAACGCCCACACTGCTCACAGGCGCTAATAGCAATTTGTTGCCAATGCTCTAGACGCTTTTGCATGCGCTCATCGTTGAGGCGCACCTCACAGCGTTCGGTGAACAGTGGTGTAATTTCTGCCACACCCAGCTCAGTGGCTTTTTGAATGGCCCAATCCATCCGTTCGCCACGCGATAAGCCTTGGCCTAAGTGAATGCGCAGGGATGACTCTGGCAAACCCTGCAAGCACTCGCGCAAATCCACCTGCACGGCTTTCTTGGTCACGCTGCTTAGCTCCCCCCGAAACTCCTGGCCGCTACCATCAAACAACTGCACAGCAGCGCCCACAGTTAAACGCAGCACTCGACTGAGATAGTGCGCTTGCGCTTCTGGCAAGTCATGCACACCCAACGCCAAGGGCGCAGCAACAAAAAAACGCGGTAGCGACATGGTGAAACTCCAGCAATAAAAAACCACGCTATGGTGCGTGGTTTTCTACAAAGCGTCTAGCCGTTAATCACGCGTAGCGAGATCAATACCTTCAGTCGCCACTTCAGCCAACCAATTGATTTGCTCTGGAGTGATCACATAGGGCGGAATAAAATACACCACATTGCCCAAAGGACGCAGCAAAGCACCTTTGGCCATGGCATGTTCAAACACCTTAAGACCACGGCGTTCTTGCCAAGCAAAGGGCTCTTTAGTGGCTTTGTCTTTGACCATTTCAATGGCTAAGATCATGCCAGTTTGGCGCACTTCAGCCACATGTTTATGCTCTTTGAGGTGCTTTGTGGCCTCGCCCATATGCTTGGCTAAGACTTGGTTTTTCTCAATCACATTGTCTTCAGCAAAGATATCCAAAGTCGCCAACGCCGCAGCACAGGCTAAAGGATTACCGGTGTAAGTATGTGAATGCAAAAAGGCGCGCATAGTGTCGTATTCATCATAAAACGCCTGATACACCTGATCGGTGGTCATAATCGCTGCCATCGGCAAATAACCACCGGTTAAGGCCTTTGACAGAATCATAAAGTCTGGGGTGATATGGGCTTGCTCACAGGCAAACATGGTACCGGTGCGACCAAAACCCATAGCAATTTCATCAACAATCAAATGCACGCCATATTCATCGCAAGCTTCACGCAAGAGGGTCAGATAAATCGGATGGTACATACGCATACCACCTGCGCCTTGCACCAACGGCTCTAAAATCACCGCAGCCAATTCATTATGATGCTCAGCAAGGGTCTGACGCATATGCTCAAACATCAAGCGTGAATGCGCTTCCCAGCTCACTCCTTCAGGGCGATGGTAGCAGTCCGGACTGGGGACTTTAATGCAGTCCATCAGCAAGGCTTTATAGGTTTCTGTGAACAGCGCCACATCACCGACTGCCAAGGTCGCTAAGGTTTCACCGTGGTAACCATTGGTAATGGTAGCAAAGCGTTTCTTGTTAGGCTGATCATGATTAAGCCAATAGTGATGGCTCATTTTTAGCGCAACTTCAATGCCGGACGAGCCATTATCGGCATAGAACACACGATCTAAACCTGGCGGCGTCATCTGCACTAAGCGCTCGGACAGCTCAATCACTGGTGCATGGCTAAAACCGGCAAGCATCACATGCTCAAGCTGATCCAGCTGCTGCTTAATACGATTATTGATGCGCGGATTGCAGTGGCCAAAAATATTGGTCCACCACGAGCTCACCGCGTCTAAATAGCGGTTGCCGTCAAAATCTTCCAGCCAGATACCTTCGGCACGACGAATCGGCACCAGCGGTAATTTTTCATGGTCTTTCATTTGTGTGCAGGGATGCCAGAGAACGGCTAAATCGCGCTGCATCCAGTGATCATTTGAACTCAATTGCTTTCTCCCGTTAACGGACTGATCAGCCTAACAGATGCGCTGAATCCTGACAGAAAAAAGCTACCGTCAGATTAATTTAGGACTCGGCGGTGCTGTATAGCTCAAGTTGTAAACGATGACGTGCGCCCGGCTCCAGCAATAGGTGATCAGCCAACACATTGGCATTTTCAATACAGAGCATGTGCTGCCAGGCATCGCTGGCAAAACCACTTAACGTCTGCGCTTTATCAACCCACGGATTCCACACAATCGCTGAATGCGAGCCTTGCGTGCGCAAATGAATACGGCGCTGCCAGCCTTTATCCACAATCTGCAGATGCTCAGGCACGTGCAGATAGACGCGATCAGTTTCGCCAGTAAAACTTAACGCACCAGCTTGCTCGCGCAACTGCCAACCCTCAAGAGTCTCATGGTAAGAACAACCCTCTAAGCCTTGCACCTCAACCTGACGAATATCACTCACCGCAAAATACGTATGCAGCGCCTGACTGATCGCCAGCGGCTGCGCCCCTAAATTGTGATTATCTAAACGAATGGTTAAACGCTCGCCCAGCTCAATATGCAATTGCACAGTCGCAGCATGCGGCCAATCAGCCAAACCTTGGCTAGCATCCAGCTGTAAGCTTAATTGCACGCTATGGCGATCGACACTGCTATCGAGTAATTGCCAATCCACCGTACGCGCCAAACCATGAAACGGCGCATCATTGCTGGTCATATTTTGTACATCGAGCGGATTACGCTGAATATCGCCAAACCACGGCCAACACACCGGTGCACCACCGCGTACACCTTGGCCTTTTACGTATTCAGCACAGTCGCTGAGCCAAATTAACGGTGGCTGTTCGATATCAGGGAAGTAGCTGAGAATCTGCGCGCCTTGCTGACAGATATCCAGCTGCGCTTGGCCAAAGCGTAAACGCCAGCCCGGCAAGCCAGAAAATTCCATCGGCGTCATTGTCTGCTGCATCTGCAGTACTCCTGATTGACTCACTTAGTTAGCGCCATAAATTTGCTGAGGTAGCCAAGTGATAATTTCTGGCCATACATAAGCAACCACTAACATAATCAACTGAATACCAATAAAAGGTAAAACCCCACGGTAGATGGTTGTGGTCGGCACTGAGGCCGGAGTGACGCTGCGTAAATAGAACAACGAGAAGCCAAATGGTGGAGTTAAAAATGAGGTTTGTAGATTTAAGGCAATCATCACACCGAGCCAGACCGGATCAAGCCCCATCGACAGCAATACCGGGCCCACAATGGGTACCACGACAAAGATGATTTCAATAAAGTCGAGAATAAAGCCCAGTAAGAAAATCACCAGCATCACTAGGAAGAATGCACCCAGTACGCCGCCAGGCAATTGCGCGAAGACATTCTCAATCATCACGTCACCGCCAAAACCACGAAATACCAGCGAGAATAGTGAAGCACCAATCAAAATCATAAACACCATGGCGCTGATTTCTGCAGTACCAAAGGACACTTCACGCAAACGGGCCACACTGAAATGACCTTTCAGCAAGGCCAAGACTAAAGCACCAATCGCACCCAAGGACGCAGCCTCAGTTGGCGTAGCGACACCGGCTAAAATAGAGCCCAACACTGAACCCATTAACACCAGCGGTGGGATCAGCGCCTTAAATAAGCGTCCCCATTCAATCGACCCTAACTCTTCTTGTGGCAGCGCTGGAAGTTTCTTCGGCTGAGTGACGGCTACAAAAATCAGATAGGCGATATACATGCCCACTAACAACATGCCGGGAATCAGCGCACCGATAAATAAGTCACCAACGGAAACGGTTTTTGGGGTAAACACACCCATACGAATTTGCGCTTGCTGATAGGCACTGGAGAGCACATCACCGAGCAATACTAAAATAATTGACGGCGGAATAATCTGCCCCAAAGTACCGGTCGCCGCCAAAGTGCCCGTGGCAACTGCGGGGTCATAACCACGACGTAACATCGTCGGCAGTGCCAGCAAACCTAAGGTCACAACCGTTGCACCCACCACGCCGGTACTCGCAGCCAGTAACGCGCCCACGACACAGACAGAAATCGCTAAACCACCCCGCAAGGTGCCAAATAGGCGTGACATGGATTCAAGTAAGTCTTCAGCCACTCGCGACTTTTCTAGCATCACCCCCATAAACACAAACAGCGGCACGGCCAGCAAAGTTTGGTTATTCATAATGCCGAATAAACGATTGGGTAACGCTTGCAAGAATACCGGATCAAAGACGCCGCTAAATACGCCAATCACCGCAAACAATAACGACACACCACCGAGGACAAAAGCCACGGGATAACCCATCACCAAGGTCAAACAAATGGCCAGAAATAAACCAATCGCTAGTACTTCACTCATGTTGCATATCCTTAACCGCGCTCGGCGTCAGCAGTTGCTTGATCAGTAACACCAAGTCCGCACACGCTTGCAGCAGCAAGCTCACCACCAATAATAAAATAATGCTCTTTTGCAAATACATAAAACCTAGGCCACCCGTCTCGCCAGAGGTTTCATAGATCGCCCATGAATTCGCTACATAGCCCCAACTGTTCCAGCCGAGAAACAAACACATCGGCAGCAATAAAAAGATATGGCCGCTGGTATCCACTAAGGCTTTTTTACGCGCAGAAAAGTTTTGATAAAAGATATCCACACGCACATGCGCTTGGCGTTGCAATGCCCAAGCCGCCGTACCCATAAAGGTCAGCGCATGCGCATACATCACCGCTTCCTGCAGCGCAGTTGCGCCAATACCAAAGGCATAACGCAGCACAACCACGCAGGCGGTACCCAATACCAGAAATAAAGTCAGCCAAGCACAAGCGCGGCCCAATAAGGCATTACCGGCCTGAATATGCGTCGCTATACGCACCGGCCAAGAGAATAAGGACATAAGAATACTTCTAACAGACAAGTGAGCCGCATATTGTAGGGGCTGTGCATAAAATTGGCCATGTGCATGTTATCCACTTAGCCCGTGCACCGAGCTGTGGATAAGCTGGGGAGACTCAGCGCTAGACCAGAGCTAGCAAGGCTTACAGAAGACTGCTCAATAAACGTACAATACTTTTAAACTGTGCACAAAGTACAGGGATGGAGCTGTGGATAACCTGTTCACCTCTCTCTATAAGCCTTATGCAGCGTGGCTTTCAACCTGTTGATTGTTTTTTAACCATGTTTTCAGCGCAATATGCACTGCATACTTATCCACAGCTCAAAAAACAGGATAACAAGGTTATAACTGCACTTTTCCACAGACCGCTTTATATATTCAACAGCTTATCCACTTTGCACGTGCATGGGCCTGTGGATAAGCTGGGGAGACTCAAGGCTAGGCCATAGCAGGCAAGCCTTACAGACAATTGATCAATAAACACACAGTACTTTTAAACTGTGCACAAAGTATTGGGATGGTGCTGTGGATAACCTGTTTATCTATCGCTAGAGGGCATAGGCTACAAGCATTACAGCCTGTTGATTGTTTTTCATCCAAATATTCTAATCAATAAACAGAGTGATCTTATACACAGGGCAAAATACCCTCTGATTAATACAACGACTTAAATATGATCGCAACACATACATCAACAATGCAGCTTATCCACTTTATACACGCATGGACCTGTGGATAAGCTGGGGAGAATCAGCTGTAAGCTAGAGATAGCAAGGCTTACAATCAACTGATTAATAAGCAACCAGCACTTTAAAACTGTACACAAAGGCACTGGATGGCGCTGTGGATAACCTGTTCACTTATGCTCAAGCAGCATGCTGCACGTGACTTACAGCATGCTGGCTATTTTTTGAACAAAGGTATCTTAATCATGGCTAACGCAATGCAACTGCTAAGAGTGATGTATCCAAACAATGCATCACTCTTGGCCTGTGGATAACTCAGTGGTTTAGTCTGTGTATAACTTGTTAGTACAACCCGTAACCTATTGTTCTATAAGGTGTTTAGCCTGTTGATTACTTTTCAGAGAGCGCCTTGCTGCCCTGCTTTAAAGTACGTAAAGCATCCCAGCTATACACAGCCAATGCCGCCCAAATAAAGCCAAAGAAGATAAACGAATCTGCAGAAAACGGCTCTTTAAACACAAGTACCGCTAACAGCAACAATACTGTCGGAGTGATGTACTGCAAAAATGCCAATGAGGCATAAGGTAGATTTTTTGCTGCTTCGTTGAAGCACAGCAGTGGCAATAAAGTCACAGGCCCTGCGGCTGCCAACCACAACATTTGAGTACTACCGACAAACTCACTTTGCATACTGACCGCTTGCGGATTAAGCCACAGCCATCCTAACGCCACAGGTACCAGCATCCAAGTTTCTACCGTCAACCCAGGTAAAGCAGCCACTGGAGCTTGTTTACGAATCAATCCATAAAAACCAAATGAACAGGCTAAAGCCAAAGAAATCCAAGGAACTTTGCCCAAACTCCAGACTTGCAACCCGACACCAATGGCAGCTAAAGCAATCGCAAACCACTGCAAACGTCGTAAGCGCTCACCCAGAAACAACATGGCCAATAAGACATTCACTAAGGGGTTGATGTAATAGCCAAGGCTGGCTTCCACCATGCGGTCATTGTGCACTGCCCAGACATAAATCAGCCAGTTGCTCGCAATTAAGGTGCCCGAAGCAGCCAATACCATAAAAACTTTAGGGTTGTGATAGAGCTCTTGCCACCAGCCACGATGTCGCCACACCAGTAAAAGACCGACACTAAAGAGTGCTGACCAGATGACTCGGTGGACAATCACCTCTTCGGCCGGTGTGCCATCTAACGTTTTAAAATACAGTGGGAACAGGCCCCAAATACTATAGGCCAGAAGGCCAAGTATATAACCGCGACGGGGATTGGGTGTAAAGCTCATATTTGTTAGCCAGCTAACTAAAAGTTCAGTTAATTCTAAGGGGCATCAACACAGATGTCTTGCCCACCGTTAAAAAAGCTTTAAAAAGGGTTCGTCTAAAGCAGCACGTTGCTCACGTAAAATTAAAATCTGCTCACCCCAATAACGCTCGGTACCAAACCAAGGAAAGCTTTGCGGAAATGCCGGATCATCCCAGCGCTGCGCCAACCAAGCACTGTAATGCAGTAAGCGTAAGGCGCGTAAACCTTCAATTAACGGTAGTTGACGTGGTGAGAAGTCATAAAACTCTTGATAGCCATCCACCAGTTCAGATAATTGCGATAAACGTTCTTGATAATCACCGGCTAACATCATCCACAGGTCTTGAATAGCAGGCCCCGTACGACAGTCATCCAGATCGACCATAAAAAAGCTTTCATCACGGCACAATAAATTGCCGGGGTGGCAATCACCGTGCACACGTATCGCGGTATAGGGATTCTCGACAAATAATGAATCGACCTTAACCAGCAAGTCAGCGACCACTGATTCCCAAGCGGGACGTAAGCTTTTGGGCACATGTTCGCCACTGCGCAAGCGCTCAAACGAAGCATGCCCATAGCTGGCAACACTCAATTCAGGACGCTCAATAAACGGTTTACTGGCACCCACTGCATGTAAACGACCGAGTAACTGCCCTAAGCGATACAACTGATTTAAATTGCCTGGCTCTGGCGCACGACCACCACGGCGCTCAAATAAAGCAAAACGAAAACCCGCATGCTCAAATAAGCTTTCGCCATTATGTTGCATCGGCGCCACCAGCGGCACATCACACTCGGCTAGCTCAAAAGAAAAGGCGTGCTCTTCAAGAATTTGCGCAGTGCTCCAACGCTCTGGGCGATAGAACTTAGCAATCAGCGGAGCATTATCTTCAATCCCCACTTGATAAACACGATTTTCGTAACTATTAAGCGCCAATACACGCGCATCACTTAAAAAGCCTAAGCTTTCTACTGCATCTAAAACTAAATCGGGGGTCAGCGCAGCAAACGGATGAGCAGACATGGCGAGCTCCTTTACTTGAGTTGGACAGTGTAACAGGCTACAAATAAAACACTGCACAGCATAAGGCTTTGCATAGCTTTCGTTTTCACAACCCATGAATTTCATTTACGTTTTAAATCGATTCCGTTTGCAGCTATAAGCTGCGACATATCGACACTAGTACTCAGTCGCCAGAGCTACTCTATACTGTGCAGTACGCCGGCATTGGCACACAGATTTAAATATTACTAAGGACGTCGTATGTCGTATTCAAGTAAAGGCCGTACGCTAATTTTAGCGATTGTGGGTATCTTATTGGCTATTGTAATTGGCGTGCTTGCCGGTAGCTATTTGAATACAAACGGCGACCAAGCCCAAGCTATTCGTGATGCAGGTATTATTGCTTTACCGAAAAGCCGTGAAGTGCCGGCCTTACAAATGGCCAGTACCCACGCGGACCTACAAGACACTCAAGCGTTAACCGGCCAGTGGAGCTTGGTGTATTTCGGCTATACCTTTTGCCCCGACATTTGCCCAACGACCTTGGCTGAACTGCGCCAGCTTAAAAAACTACTGCCTGAAGAAGCTAAAAATAATCTGCGAGTGTTAATGGTCAGTGTTGATCCCAATCGCGATACCACTGAACAATTAAAATCGTATTTACAATATTTTGATCCTGAATTTATTGGCTTAACCGGTGACATGCCGGACATTCAAACTCTAAGTAATGCACTGAGTATCCCCTTTATCCCAGGTGATACCCGTACGGCACGCTATACCGTTGATCACAGCGGTAATTTGGCAATTATCAGCCCAGACGGTCGTCAATATGGCTTCATCCGCGCACCATTAAATGTACGAAAACTAGCGGAACAGTTGCCAAAAATAATGGCTGAATAATTAAGCTCAAGAATAGATAAATTAGCATTTGAAGGGCCAATGTCACAGCACACAGTGACCAAAAACATACATATCATCAGCCCAACTGTTAAAATAGATCTTAACGAAAACCAACACGATCTGTAATAAGCAGATAATTAGCAATAAGTCTCTTACCCATTCTTATTACTAGCCTTAAGGAATACATATGAGAAAGCTATTCATTACAATGTTTGTCGTGGGTGCTACGTTTGCTGCACAACCTGCGTTAGCAAACGATGGTGAAACAATCTTTAAAAGCAATATGTGTGTCGCCTGCCACTCAGTCAACAATAAAATGGTCGGTCCAGCACTTAAAGACGTGGCGGCAAAAAACGCAGGTGTTGAAGGCGCAGCTGAAACAATCGCTCACAATATCAAAAAAGGCAGCGCAGGTACGTGGGGGCCGATTCCGATGCCCGCTAACGTTGTCACTGAAGACGAAGCGAAGATTCTCGCTGACTGGATTTTAAGTCTGAATTAAAATCCTAAAAAACACCATGCTCGTGAGCCTATATCCTTTGGCAGTTGGCTTATTAGCCTGGTGTTTTTTATTGACCCTTCTTATATATCCGCACTACAACACCCTCTTTCTTAAGTTGCACACAGCTAACAACATCCCTCCCCTTGAACGCATTGCAGCAAGCATTCGGTTTTAAGACTATAAGAAATCGATATAACCACAAGGCATAACGAATGCTATTATTATGCCCATCGCCTCAACACGCCATTAGATCCAACTGAACAGCAGCCACTCCGGTGCCGCTTCGAGTGATACCAATGCTCAGTGTAGGCCCAATGATACGCCGCTTACTCTCAGTTATTTTGGAGCAGATATGGATCAGATAACCGCATTCCCTGCATCGCTACACGCTGCCTTTGCCCCTGGCGAAGTGGCGTTGATTGGTGCTGGTCCTGGTGACCCGAGTCTGCTGACATTGCGCGCGTGGAGTTTGCTACAACAAGCCGATGCTGTGGTCTACGATCGTCTTGTCAGCGCTGAATTGATGGCGCTGATTCCACAACGTTGCGCACGTCATTATGTCGGTAAAGCCAGCGGCCATCACAGCGTGCCGCAAGAACACACCAATCAGTTATTGGCCGACTTAGCGCAACAAGGCTTAAAAGTGGCACGACTCAAAGGGGGTGACCCCTTTATTTTTGGCCGTGGTTCCGAGGAACTGGATTTTCTGCTGAAATTACAGGTCAGTTGCCAAGTCGTACCGGGAATTACCGCAGCATCCGGCTGCACAGCCTACGCCGGCATTCCGCTGACCCATCGTGGCGTGGCGCAATCCTGTCAGTTTATTACCGGTCATTTACAAAAAGATGGTGCACTCAATCTACAGTGGCAAAGCTTGGCGAGTCCCAATCAAACGCTGGTGTTTTATATGGGCTTAAGTGCTCTAGAAGATATTTCCAATAATCTGATGCGTGCAGGCCTCGCGGCGGATACACCCGCAGCTTTAATTGGTCATGGTACTTATGCCAACCAACAGGTCGTACGTGGCACAGTCGCGCAACTCAAAGAAATGGCAGCTAGCGGACAACTCACGCCACCCACCTTGACCGTGATCGGCCATGTGGTGGACTTATTTGCGCAGCAGCGGATCCAACATCCTGCGCACATCAGTCCGCTGCTGCAGGCTAATTGCGCTTAGTTACAATTCTGCTAAGGCTGATGTTAGATCCTGATACTTAAACTCAAAACCGATCTCTTGGGTACGCTCAGGTCGTATATTCTGGCCGCCTAATAATAAACCAGCCATATCACCGAGCATCAGCTTGAGCACAAAGCCAGGGGCGGCCATAAACGCTGGACGGCGCACATGCTGACCCAGAGTCTTAGCGAAATCCTGATTACGCACCGGCTGCGGAGCACAGGCATTGTATGGACCTTGCGCATCATCGCTGCGCAACAGGTGATCAATTAACGCCACTTCATCATGTAAATGCACCCATGGCATCCACTGTTGACCACTACCTTGCTTACCACCCAGCCCTAAACGAAACAGGGGCAATAAGCGTGATAAGAATCCGCCTTGGCCCGTCAGCACTAAACCTGTACGCACTAATACCACACGAATACCCAATGGCTCCGCAGCCTGAGCTGCAGTTTCCCAATCAGCACAGAGCTGTGTGGCAAAGTCTGGTTTTTGGATGGGACTGCTTTCCGTTAACACCTTCTCACCACCATCACCGTACCAACCCACCGCCGAGCCTGAAATCAATACCTTAGGCTTATGCTCAAGTGTGGCCAGCCAGCTGACCAGGCGCTCGGTTAAGGCGATGCGACTGTCACGCAACAATCTACGGCGGGCCTTGGTCCAAGGTCGATCAGCAATCGGCGCGCCAGCTAAGTTAATCACCGCATCCAACTGCACTGCATTCAGCTCGCTCAGTTCAGCAACAGGCTGTACAGCCTCACCACACAGGGCTTTAACCTGCTCAGGCCTGCGACTCCAAACATAGAGTTCATGACCTTGCGCCAACCACAATCGGCATAAATTACGGCCAATCAAACCGGTACCACCCGTTATTAAAATACGCATCGCTCAGATCTCCTGCAGGGTGTGCTGTCGAATCGAACCAGCCTATTCAATCGCACGGAAGCGCTTAATAAACACAACGCTATTGCCATCATTAAACTATAGATAGACTACAAATACTTGTACAATCTATTTAATTTAGTATAAGTATTTGTTATACACGGATGTTAAATATTCGTACAAACTTATTTGTGTGCAAGGAATTTTTATGTCGTCTTCTAAAATAGCCATTATTGGTGCCGGAATGGCCGGAATCACTGCAGCCAGAACTCTGACAGCTGCAGGACATAACGTGCAAATCTTTGAAAAAAGTCGTGGCAGTGGTGGGCGTTTAGCCAGTAAGCGCAGTGATATGGGACGCGTGAACTTAGGTGCACAGAGCTTCAGTACTGACGACTCTGTATTTCTTGAGGAACTGCACAGCTGGCAGCAAGCCGGTTGGGTCGAGCAGAGTACGGCTGATCAAAAAGAGTGGACTGGCACACCCTATATGAGTGCCCTCACCCGTAATCTATTGGGCAATATCACCACCCACTTTGCCTGTGAAATTCATAAGCTGAATCACAGCACAAACGGCTGGTTATTATATGACCAGCACGAACATCAGCATGGCCCCTTTCAGCAATTAATCGTGGCCATTCCTGCACCGCAAGCGCAGATATTGCTCAACGATTGCGCGCCATATTTAGCAGAGCACGCTGCCACAGTGGATATGCAGCCCGTGTGGATGGTGGCTTTAGGCTTTAAACAACCTTTAGCCAGCACGCCGCATCTTGCGCATCACAACGGCATACTGGCCGATATCATCCACACGCCACTGGCTGAAGATCATCCGATGCAGACCTGGATGTTACGTGCCAGTGTGGAGTGGAGCATTGAGCATCTAATGGACGAACGAGAACAGGTGATTGTCGAACTCACAGATGCTTTTGCCGCTTTATTTGATACGCCATTACCAGCATACGACAGCGCATTTGCGCATCGCTGGCGTTATGGCTTAGGAGCGCTGAAGACGCCTGTGGATAACTTAGCCGACCCACAACGCGGACTGTATATCGCGGGTGACTGGTGTAGTCATGGGGATGTCTACGGCGCTTGGCACAGTGGTCAACACGCAGCTCAGCAGATACTCAATCACCTATAAACTTCAGTTTTTGCACTCAGCGACAAGACAAATACACTCCTATACAAAGATAACGGCAGCTAGCGGCAAATTATTCTTAGCTGGCCGCCGTTGTTTGCTAAAATGCTAGGCCTATTTATTTTACCGCCCGCGTAGGAACTGTCGTGATTGAAGCTGTATGGATTGTATTTGCGTTTAGCTTAGGCATTGGCGTGCGCCTGATCGGACTGCCGCCGCTGATCGGCTACCTCGCTGCTGGCTTTTTGATTGCCGGTTCAGCTGACTATCTTGGCTTATCTGTCGATAGCACCGCAGCGCTGCAACATATTGCTCACCTGGGCGTACTCTTATTATTATTTACCGTAGGCCTCAAGCTTAAAGTCAAAAGCTTAGCGCGTCCCGAAGTGATGGGCGGTGGCTTACTACACTTTCTGATCAGCATTCCAATCCTTGCGCCAGCGTTTGTGTTTTTCTTAGATATTAGCTGGTACACCGCGCTGATGCTGGCTATTGCACTGTCCTTTTCAAGTACCGTATTAGCCGCCAAAGTCTTAGAAGGTAAGCGTGAACTGCGCGCATTCCATGGCCGTGTTGCCATTGGTATCTTAGTGGTACAAGACTTAATTGCCTTGTTTGTGATGAGTGTTGCCAGCGGAGAAACGCCCTCAATGTGGGCCTTAGTAGTGTTTGGTATCCCGCTGCTGCGCCCACTGATTTATCGCTTAGTGGATTACAGTGGTCACGAAGAGCTCTTGGTTTTACTCGGCTTGCTGCTGGCCTTAGTCGTCGGCGGTTATGGCTTTGAACAGGTCGGTTTAAGCTCAGAACTGGGCGCTTTAGCCTTTGGTGCCTTACTGGCCAACCATCCACGCTCCAGTGAACTATCCAAAGCGCTGTGGAGCATTAAAGAAATCTTCTTAGTGGGGTTCTTTTTACAAATTGGCATTGGCGGTTTACCCGATCAGCAGGCGATTATTTTTGCACTGGTGATGGCCGTTGCCCTGCCCCTTAAAGGCGCGCTGTTCTTCGGGTTGATGGTGCTATTTAAACTACGCGCCCGCAGTGCCTTTTTAACCGGCTTAAGCCTGACTAACTACAGTGAATTTGGCCTGATTGTTGCCAGTATTGCCATCCCTGAATGGATTGTGCCGCTAGCGATGACAGTGGCATTTTCCTTTGTGGTGTCAGCGCCACTTAATCGTTTCGCCCATACCCTGTATGACAAGCTCAATAAGTACCTGACTGTCTTTGAACGCAAGGGCTATCACCCTGATGAGCAGCCACTGCATATTGAGGATGAAATCCTGATTGTCGGTATGGGCCGTACCGGAATGGCGGCCTATAACGCACTCAACGACAAGGGACATACCGTGCTGGGTATCGACTCTGACCCGATCAAAATCGAGCAGCAAGCCCTAGATCATATCAATAGTCTATTTGCTGATGCCGAAGACTCAGTCTTCTGGAAACGTCTGCGTGCGCCGCATTTGAAATATGTGATTTTAGCTGCAAACGATTTAGAAGCGAAAACTTTAGCTGCGCAAAAACTGCGTGAAAGTGGCTTCAAAGGTACGATTATCAGCCACTGCTTATACCCTGAGGATGCGGACAGTATCCGTGCCGCAGGGGCAGACTTTATCCACAAAACCTTTTCTGAGACGGGGTTAAAGCTGGCGGAGCATGTTCTCGAACAGACTCCACATCAAGCATAACGTCAAGCAGTCTGTGGCTCAGCCGCCGCAGACTACTGCGGGGCAGTTATTCCTTAGCGATAGGTAAGGCAACCGTAAAACGCGCACCGTGTGAGCCATTTTTAACAGTCAACTTACCGCCCATAAGGTTAATAATGCCGTAGCTGACTGATAAGCCTAAACCTGTACCTTTACCTACTGGCTTAGTCGTTAAGAACGGCTCAAAAATACGATCAAGCAAGTCCTCTGGAATCCCCTTACCGCTATCTTCAACAATGATATGCACCATTCCACCGACAATCTTGCTAGAAACATGAATCCAAGGTCGCTGGCCGGTCTCTGCTGTCGAATGCAAAGCCTCGTATTTGGCATTTAAAAGCAAGTTGATCAGCACCTGCTCGAAACGATCATTGTGTCCTTTAATCTGCGGCAAAGGCATTAAGTCCATACCAATTTGGACTGCATTTTGCTCCATACCTTCATGCACTAGTGAGACAGCCGCCTCAACAGAGGCTATGGGATCAAATAGAGCCCCTTCAATCTCGGAAAGGCGTCCAAATACACGCATATGATCGACAACTTTAGACACTCGTGTCACTTGGCTTTCAACACGCTGTAATTTATCTAAAAGGTACTGTGGATCAATCGTATCAACACTGTCGAGGCGTTTTAAGATATTAGTTAATGCCATACGCATCACAGTCAATGGTTGACTGATTTCATGTGCTAAACCCGTAGCCATCTCGCCTAATGTGGCCATTTTTGAGCTTTGATACACTTGCTGACGAGCATTATGCACCTCTGTATTATCGCGACCGACACTTTGGATCTCAACAATATGACCTTGTTCATCAAAAGTAGCTCGATCTGCCCATACCCACCAAGCATGTACATTTTCTGAAATATTCAAAATAAGTTCAATACTACCGCCTGGATTTTCAGGGGTCAGTTGCATATAGCGTGTAAGTAATTTTTGACGGTTCGCAGGTGACATAAAGTCACCAAGATTCACTTTCAAGTCAGCACCCGAATCAGGATCAAGACCTAAAGATGTCAGTAACTGCCTATTACTATAAACAATACTTAAATCAGGTAAATAGCGGCAAATAATCGCCGGCGCCTCCTCAACCAATAAACGGTAGCGCTCTTCACTTTCACGCACTAATTCGGCAGATTCTGTTGCTTCAGTTACATCGATGGACAGACCCACAACTTCTTTTGGTCGTCCGCGTTCATCACGCAACAACTTGGACTCATCAAGAACCCAGTGATAGCTATTATTGTGATCTCGAACACGATAGCGGCGGCTAATAGAGCCAACGCGCAATAGCTCTCTTAAGCCTTGGTAATAACCCTCGCGATCATCTGGATGTATAATCTCACCCAGCGACATTGTGCGTAACTGGTCATAAGTCCACCCCAGCATCGTTTCAATACTGGCACTACAAAATTCAAGCGTAAAGGTGTCACTTGCGTAGTTTAAAATATAAACAATCGCCGGCGCGTTATAGATCAACCCCTCCAAACGAGCTTGAGCATCATCAACCGCATTCTCCATCTGCCTTAAATCGTCAATATTCATCGCATAGCCGACTAAGCGCTTACCTTCAGCAACGCTGACCACAAGATCGCCGAGCATCCGATACCAAGACGACTGACCATTGACACTCACACGTACCACCATGCTCAGCTTGAGGCCTTCGTACACCGCACGGTTGAGCCGATGGCGATACTCCATTTCATCAAGTGGATCAATCACTTCCATAGCAGTTTCAAAGTTAACACTGCCATCGGCACTTAAATCCAAGCCTAGTACATCTGCAAGACTTGAATCCATATACAGCGTTTGCTGATCAGGATAATACTCCCACCAACCTGAGGCTAAAATTTTCTGCAGATACTCGTTACGCTCAACGGTACGAAGCATGCTTTTATTACGCTGGGTTGAATAAAAAGGTGAACCAAATAGATAAAGAATGGCCAGCCAATCCGACTGATCTAAACCATGAATTGTGCCCTTATCACCCCCATCACTCATCACCAACCAAAGATGCACGCCATCTTGTTCAGTGTAAGGAGTAAGTACCACAGGCGTCTGATTCAACCCTAGGACAAGACGAATAGGCGCCCTAGTTTTCGGATGCAAATTCAATAAAATATCTTGTAGCTCTTCGATTACGTCTGAAATCGAACCCGTTTCAGGTAACGCTGCAGTTGCATAGGGTTGCCACTGTGTCGGCTGCTGCGTCAGCAAGCATAACCAAGGCAAGCGCAGGCGCAACATCAACCCCTCAAGCCACTCTTCGGTTAGATGTTGCAAACGCTCAGAGGAAGAAGAGCCCACATAACTTGCTTGAAGAATAGTGAAATCGAGCGTTTTACGGCGCAATTGCTCCTGCGAGTTACGTACGACCAGTGATGTATTATCAATTAACACAACACGCCAATCGGGCGCATCATAAAATAACACACCCTGCATATAGAGTGTGCGTGCATCCTTACCTAAAAATACCAAAGAAACCTGACTTGGCCATTGATCGACTGGCAAAGTAATTTCAAAAAACGGTGCGGCAAGAAAGCTTGATAATTCTGATGGGAGCTTTGGAGCAGAAATATCTAATAAGGATTTTAAGTCTCGACTGATATCAAGCACTTGTCCCTTCTTATCAAGCTGCAAACTCAAGCCTGACAACGCCTCATTCTCTGGCGAAGCTGCAGCTATTTCCCTTTGCGAAGTGTCTCGTTTACGCCAAAACATATATATTAAAACCCCAACTTACAATGATTAACTCAATCTAATGAGGCGGCTTTCAGCCATTAAAATGTATCAGTGAGCAGATTTAGACTATCCTAACCTCACTGGCATTAAAGACACTAGTCACCTATGCACGTGATTGAATATATTATCAATTATTAATTGAAAAATAAGATTTAGGTGAGTATTTTTTGTACAAACAACTAAAGTCTTATTAGTACAAATATTGTAATAAAAGCAGGTACCGAAACCTACTCAACTGACAGAGAATTCCTGGTTATAATAAATCTATAACCAGACTATGGATAGCAGAGTGATTTTATAAAACCCTTTATCTATAATCAATCTCTACACTCGAATCTGAAAAACCTCATATACTGTAAAGAAATTTACTTAAACTCATAATGGAAAAATAATGATCTCTTTATTAACACATGCAGGCCTATTGGTGTGGGGCATGATCTGCGCAACACAAGATATGCGCTCAAAAAAAATAAGTAACAAACTCACCCTAGGCTTATTTACTGTTGCTCTAGTCTATCTTTTAATGACAGGTCACTCACTGACTCAATCAACTACAGAACAAGCGATAATGGGCTTAGTGTTTGCCATTGCATTAAGTTTGCCTGGCTATATCACTGGAAAGATGGGAGCTGCAGATGTAAAAATGCTCTGTGCAATAGGACTGGCGACACAAGGTCATTATGTATTAATTTGTGTTATTGGTGCAGCAGTATCATTAGTCATTTGGTCTTTATTAAAACCACTATGGTTAAAGCTACCAAAAATAGTGCATAAAACATTCCCGCTGATGAACCCAGCAACAGGAAAACCACTGCCTTATGCACCGTTTCTATTTATAGGTATGCTCTGCGCTGCACTATTAACAAACACTATTGTTTAGCGCTTAAACTCCCCACCATCAGCTTCATCAAAGTACTCTGGAATAGGGTGCTTATAACTCTCTAATAAACGCTGCATGGCCAACTCTCGTTCAGTTGGCGTTGCAGTTTGTGCATATTCAGATTTTAAAGTGCCTTCACGCTGCAGCTTCAACCACAGTTCTGTTTGCAAATCAGGGCTATCTATCAGACCACGCTGGTCAGGTTTAGCAGCAACCTGACCACTGGCTAGGCTAAATAGAACAACTGAAAAGATTAACTTTATATTCATAACATAACTCCATGTAAATCTATTTAGCTATTAATAACCAGTGATCGCTTCAATAGGCCGTGGACCTGTCGATGGCGCACGTTTAATGCCCTGAATGGCTCCACCCGCTGCTGAGTTTGTAGCAGGCTGCGCTGATACTGGAATAGGACGCGGAGCACTAACACGCTGCTGAGCTGCTGCTTGTGGCGGCACTGATACAGGACGTGGAGCAGCAACTTGTCGCTGTACTGGCATCGGCGCTTGACGCTGAACTGGAACAGGACGTGGAGCAACAACTTGTCGCTGTACTGGCATCGGCGCTTGGCGCTGAACTGGAACAGGACGTGGTGCTACAGCTTGCGGCTGAACAGCTACAGGCACAGGACGCTGAACTTGCGCAGGAGCTTGTTGCACTGCAGTGACAGGACGTCGAACTGTTACTTGTTGCTGTGCTGGCACCGGCGCAGGACGCTGAATTGGAGCAGTTCGTGGCACTGCCGCTTGCTGAGCAGCCGGAGCTGATGTCGCACGTGCAGCATTATTTTCATATGAACTTGCAACAGGCGTTGCTACGGGCTGAATAATCTTGCCACGTTGATTACGCTGAGGTTGATTAGCAGCTAACTCTGCATGCTCTTGCTTAAGTTGGCTAGCACGCTTCTCTGCATCACGAAACTGTGCGGTGGTTAACTTTTTACGAGTCACTAAATCACGTGCATGATTCCACTTATCTTGATAAATCAAAAGTGTCAGCATATTTTGCGCAGCACGTGTATCAGACTCATTAAGCTCCATTGCAGTCATCAGCTCAAAATGAGATTCAGATAAGCGCTGAAGGTTTAAGTAGGCCACACCTAAGTCATTACGCATCGCATCATTAGCTGGCGACAAGCTGGTTGCTTTACGCAAGTGCTCCAAGGCCTCAGGATAATTCTTACGTGCAACTTGCATCTGTCCCAAACCATGATGAGCATCGGCAACTAAGCATGTTTTAATCAGCTCAGTATACAATTGCTCGGCTTCACTGCGACCCAACACACGTAACAATTGCGCTTTACGCAAACGCGCTTCAGGCAAATGACTCGGTAAGCGCTCAAGATTGGCTAACGCAGCATGCAACCGCCCTGAGTTTGCCATTTCTTGTGTCATACCCATGACCAACTCTTGATCATCAGTCAATGGATCACAATTTTTCGGCTGGCTCTGCTCACGCTTGACCAACCAAGGTGAAGATGGCTCTACAGCACACCCAACTAAACTTCCAGCAAGTAACAACATCACAACGATATGTTTCATAGCATATCTCCCAAAGCTTGGATAATCGCAAGAAAACCGGGGCCCGCCAAGATAATTAACAGCGCCGGAAACAAAAAAAGCATCATTACAATAGACATTTTAGCTGACATCTTCGAAACTTTTTCCTGAAGAGCCGTCATGCGCCTTTCATCAAGAAGTTCCTTCAGTGACAGCAAAGAACTCATCCCTCCACCACCTTGATGTATCAACTGCTCAAGAATAGAGAAAGCGTCAGTTAGATCGTCTACCTGTAGCAAAAAAGCACTTTCACGTAACTCTAAACCCAATTCCAAACCGGCATCAACGCGTTGCAAAATATACATCAGCTCACGCGATAACTCAGGCAGTATTTTTTCACCACCATTCATTAATATACGCAAGGCTTGCTCAACGGTCATACCGACTTCAAACAGCATACGCAGCAATGGAATCATCGTTGAAACTTCTACACTCAGCTGTTCTCGACGATTTTTAGCTGCTTTTGCAATATAACGTTTAGGAATTAAGTAGCCAATAGCAAACACAGATAGCAGTACAACCCAAAACATACCGCTGCCAAACTCAGAAGGTCGAGTCATCAGCTGAACAACAAAAGCTATACAAGTCAGCACAATCGGTACAGCCAACTGAATGGCAAAAAACCGGGTACGGTGTCGAGCACTGCGCCAACCCAATTGATTTAGAAACCCGATCGCCTCTTTGTCAAAAAACTTACTATTTGACAGCATTGCATTGCTGCTCAAGGCCTCTAAAGCACTGGCAGAGCCATCGCCACCTAAACGCCCAACCACATGACGCATAGCCACTCGCCGACGCATCACTAAGTTAAACAACAATGCAGAAGAGGCTAAGAACAATAGAGATGCCACTATTAAAGCATTCATACTCATATACTCTTCATCATGCGCCAGAGCAAGAAGCTACCTAGCGCCTGCAAGCCAAAGGCAAGGAGCAACAGTATTTGCCCTGTGCTTTGCTCCCACATACCCAGCAGCAGCTCAGGGCTACTTATAAATAGATACGCTCCCATCGCGCTCGGTAAACCACCCAGCACCAACGCACTCATTCGTGTTTCACCGGTTAAGGCGCGTAATTGCCGTGAGGCTAAATCTCGGTCACGAATTAACGTGATCAGGTTCTTCAGAACTTCACTGGCATTACCACCGTAACGCTGGTTAACAGAAATCGATAACGCCAACATATGAAACTCTTCACGTTCATACAGACTAGCAAAATCATTAATAGCATCAGTTAACGGCATGCCACGCTGAATACTATTGCGGGTGCGTAAAAAAGCGCTCTGTAAAGGCTCTTGGCTGTTATCAATCGCTAATAAAAAACCATCGCCTAAGGTGCGGCCTGACTTTAAACTACGAATAATATGATCAAGAAACTGTGGTAGCTGAATAATCATACTGTGCAAGCGACGATGAAATCTTATGACCAAGTAAATACGTGCCAATAACACAGAGGAAATCAATGTTATAAAAAAAATCAGCACGCCGCCGATAAGAAATGCAATCGCTAACACAACAAGCCAAATTGAACATAAAAACACCAATTTGCCTAATGTTAAACTGACACCGGAACGCAACAGCTCTCGCTGTAAAAAACCGAGATAGACTTTATCATCGGGTACAAAATCACCACTCAAGCGCTCAACAACTCTTTCTGATGCGCCTGCACGCTTACTACGCCGCCAGAAAACAAATCCTCCGGTAAGTAGCAATAATGAGAGAATGATTGGAAAATTTATCATCTCAATTTACCTGTCATCCTTGATATCGATTAGGACGATTCGCCTGCACACCACTATTCTGAGTAGCATGGGTTGCAGTGCCACGTAATGTCTCATTACGTAATTTATCGCCCGCCATATTCATTGCATCACGTATAAAACCACCCTGGGCATCTGGATCAACGCGGAACAAGGTGTTGGTCACATAATGATCATCACGCAGCCCAACAACTTCCAGGATCTCAGAAACACAGCGCCGCCCATCAGACAAACGTGTCAGCTGAATAACAACATCAACAGCAGACTGTATGGTTTGTCTTAGTGTCTGCGGTGGAATCTGCAAACCAGCAAAGCCAACTAAGGTTTCTAAGCGCAATAAAGCATCCGATGCAGTATTGGCGTGCACAGTCGTCATCGAACCATCGTGACCCGTATTCATCGCCGTCAGTACATCAAGTACTTCAACCCCACGTATCTCACCTAAAATCAAACGATCAGGGCGCATACGTAACGCATTTCGAACTAAATCACGTGCCGATACATCACCGTGACCATCAGCATTGGGTGGGCGCGTTTCCAAGCGCACAACGTGACTGTGCTTCAGTTGCAGCTCTGCAGTATCTTCAATGGTCACAATACGTTCGCGCTCATTGATCAACTGACTGAGCATATTCAACATTGTGGTTTTACCCGTACCGGTACCCCCACTGACCAATACATTACAGCGCTTCTTCACCATTAAGACAAAGAACTCAAAAATCTTCTGGTCAATCGAGCCTGAAGCAATTAGGTCACTACTATTCATCATATCGCGACTAAACTTACGCACTGATAAGCACGGGCCATCTAGGGCAACAGGTGGGATCACCGCATTAATCCGACTACCGTCGGGCATGCGCGCATCAACCATCGGTGAAGACTCATCTAAACGGCGACCCAAAGGCGCAAGAATGCGCTGAATAACACGTAATAGATGGTTATCATCCATAAAACGTAGCTCACTGTGATGTAAGACACCGTGACGCTCAACAAAAATATTATGCGGACCGTTAACTAAAATTTCTGTAACAGAGTTGTCACGTAGTAGCACTTCCAGTGGACCAAAACCGGTGAGTTCATCAACCAACTCTTCGCTTAAGCGATCAACCTCATAGCGTGAGATTGCCATTTGGCGACGGCGCGTATATTCCTGCACCTTGTCGCCAACAAAATGAGATAACTGAATGCGTGGACCATCAAGAAGATTATCTCTGTCCTCTTCGAGCGCATCAATAATAAATCGATGCAACAATGCTTTGAGGTCTACATCAACATCCGTTGTGCGCGGTACTCCTGATCTACGACTCACTTGGTGAACTCCATCAGGCGAGCAAAGACACCTGTTGATGAAGATTTCTGCTTACTATCAGCCTTCAATAAACTTACTAAGCCCTTGCTTAGAGAGTCTCGAGGCGCAAGCATAAACACTGACTGGCCTTGATTGATCGACTGTAAACGTAGCTCGGGATTATGCGGCAGGGTACCACGCAACGGCATATCAAAGGTTTTGCTGAGGGTACGTGAGTCTGGAGCGACTTGGGTCGAGTAACGGTCAAGGATAAGCTGAGCTTTCTCAAGCTTAATACCGTTATCACGCCAACGTGCCAATAAATCCAAATTACGACGGCACGCCGAAACACTGGTATTGGTATACCAATTAATCTCATCAGCAAAGCCCACTAGAGTATGCAGGGCTTCACAATCTGCTTGGCCGCAAATATTGACAAAAACCTTATCAAAATTCTGGCGCAATGCCGACATCAACAAAAACAGCTCTGATGAGTTGGAATGACTCAATACGCTACCGTTATCACCTGCTGGCAACACAGTTAACCCAGAATCAGCATGCACAACAAAAGCGTTATCAATTAAACTGCGGTCAATGCGGCGCAAATTACGCATCGCATCATCAAAGGTAAAACCTAATTCCAAGCCTAAAATATCTAAAGTTTCACCATTGGGTACGCCCAGATCCACTAGAAGGACGCGCTCACCTTGTTTCTGCATAAGCAAAGCCAAATGCACTGCCACAAAAGCAGCATCCACATCGGGCTGATTACCACACATTAAGCTCAGCTCACCACGTTCGCGGCGCGACGGTAGTTGCGGCAAGCGCTCGGTGATACGTCGAACGAGCCCTAAAACCTCACTACTACGCTGGCCGTAAGTAATAAAGTCTCGTGCGCCTGCGCGCATTGCGGCAATCACTAACTCATTATCAAAACCATCACCTACCACCACAACAGCAGTTAAGGGACGCGCTTCTAATAAGCTCTCAATCAATGCGCACTGATTGATCAAGTTATTGCGATCAATATTAACAAAGACCAGCGTTGCTCCAGTTGCTTCAATTAATCCAAGCAAAGAATCAAGGTTTTGCGGTGTACGCAACACATGACCCATTGTCGCGATACTGCTCTGCAGCCAGTTAATATCTTCATCATCTGCCACACAGGCAAGAAAAGTCTGTTCCATCATAATCGTATCCTTCCCTTACCGTGACAGGCCGTTACGCTTATCGAAACTACCGTTTTCCAACAACAACATTTCAAATGCCGAAGGATCGTATGAGCGCAATGCTTCACCCGGTAACTCCGGCAGATTAGCATCAACCGCTAAAGGATTAACTAAGTGCGGTGTGACAATCATTAACAGCTCACGTTCTTCAGTACTATTTGTCGTGTTACGGAAAAACGCACCAAGAATTGGAATGTCGCCTAAACCAGGAAACTTATTAACAGTTGCAATATTACGTGTCGTCATCAAGCCGCTGATCACAAAGCTTTCACCATCAGCAAGAGAAATACTCGTATCTGTGCGGCGCACATTCAGTGATGGCACTTTATAGCCATTAATTTCAACTTGACTGCTAAAGTCTATATCGCTGACTTCTGGTGCAACTTTTAAATGAATACGGTTTCTATCAATAACCGTTGGCGTCAAATTCAGCTTTACACCATAGGGTTTGTACTCAATCGAGATTGAATCACTCCCACTGGACGGAACAGGCACAGGAAACTCACCACCAGCTAAAAAGCTGGCTGTTTGTCCACTCATAGCCACTAAACTTGGACGTGAAAGAGTATAAGCAAAGCCGCTACTTTCCAACGCATTGAGTGCACCTAAATATTTTTTACTACCGCCACCCCAAGCAATATTAAAGCCATCACCTAATAAGTTCGAACCTATTGAATCGCCGACAACATCAAAAAAGCTACTATTAGGGCTTGTAATAACTTTACCATTAGAACCTTTACCATAAAGCGACACACCAATTTCTTTTAGCTTGGTGCGATTCACTTCCACAAAACGAATATCGGTCTGTACTTGGTTTGGCAATGGTGTCTCAGCAGTAACCTGAGCAGTCACTGGTTGAGTTAACGCAGAGACTGCTTCACCTTCAATAAACAGCATGCTTTGACGTGGTTCCTTAGCGCACGATGTCCAAACACTTAAGTTGGTCACGCCATTGGCGAGACCCAAGACCAGAAAACTATTGCGGCTGGTAATCTTTACATCTGCAATCTCAGGATTACCCACAGCTAAACGTTTAATGTTAACCGGTAAATGAAACTCTTGATGGACCCCCTGACGCAATTCTAAGACAGCTGGAGCAGGTGATAAGTTGGAACACGCGGATGCTGCAAACAATGCAGGGGACACCAGCAAGGTTGCTGCTGCAAGTAGAAATCCGCAGCCGAGGTTATGAGAAATCTTAAACTTCATGATTTGCTACCTTGCAATTCAGGGATTTTGACGGGAGATTGAGACACCACTATAAACAGGTATACCTGCTGGGCGCGGCGCGACTAAACCAGGCTGTGGCCTCTTCGTCTGTTTCAACGCTAACTTTTCAAACTGAAATAATTGACGCTTGAGCTCTTCAACTTCTGCGCTAGGCTCTTCACCTGTTTGATAGGCTGCAAGCAGCTTCTCATCAACACTGCGTACCGCTAAGCGTAATTTACCCACTTGAGTTGCCAGCATAAAACGGCTGAGTAAACTTTCAGGAACAGCCAGAACAGCTGTGCGCGCCGCGTCAGCACGTCGCCCACGCTGCGCATTAGCGTCATCGGCATCAGATAATGATAGAGGCTCACCTTCACTGGATGCCCCTAAACGACCGCCGACACTTAACAGTCGCAAGGCCGGTATAACCACCTGAACAGTACGATCACTGTTCGTGTCATCGTCACGTAAAAATAGCAGTACATCGACATAGTCGCCCGGCTGTAAATGCCCACCCGCTGATGTAACCTCGTCAATATCGATGGCTAAAGCGCGCTCACTGGGCCGAATCATACGGGCAAGTGGGCCGGCTACCTCAAAACTTGCACTGTTGAGCACTGTACCTTGAGGTAAATCACGCCAGACCACCTTACCAATTAAGCTTTGCGTGTCGCTAAAACTGCCTGGTGGGGCAATACGCAATAACTCTTCTTCAAGGTCGTCTATTTTAATTTCAGACATTGCAGATACACTGCGCGCGAGCACCATAACAGGTACCCGTTGCATATCTTCAACCATCGGTGCTAAAGGACCATTTAATATTTTTCCTTCTTTAGCCTGAACTACAGGCTCAAGTGGTGCTTCTGGTACTATTTGTTGTTCCACTGCAGGCGCAGCAGATCGACTGACCACTAACCCCCAGTACCCTGCGGCTATCGCACCCAAAAACAAAGCGACTGCCAAGATCATGGTTAAACGACTACTCATGTGTCGCCCTCCTTAGCCATAGTAAATTAAAAAGTAGTGTGTACTAACCTTGCTTTTAGCCATATTTCAGTTAATAAGCAGAGAATCATTGGATATTATCACGTCACACACAGGCTGGAAACAGATACAAAGCGGTAGCTATCACACCTAGATAACTAGTACTATGTGTATATAGACAGTAATAAATACAGCGTCTAACATAGCAACTTCTATTACATTAATTGAAGAGGGAACCATCATGATGGAAAGAATTATCAAAATGCAACTAACAGTGAGCTCATTTTTCAAGCGTGAAGATGGAGCGTCAGCGATTGAATATGCAATTATTGCAGGGCTGATTGCAGTTGCAATTATTACAGCAGCTACAGCTGTTGGTACAGGCGTAACAGAGATGTTTGACAAAATAGCGGAAGTTCTGGGAGCTGCAACAGCTAAAGCACCATAATTTTATACCAGCAATTAAAAAAGGGCCTTCTAGGCCCTTTTTTATTATCTTCAGATCAATCATTTCATATAGCTTACTTACTCAAAGTACAAACAAAACAAGCAAGCTATATTTTTATAGCTCTTTATAAACTATAACTCAAAGTCACCCCATATCTTACACTGCGATCATGACTATCAATCGCTTTATTACCCAATGGGCGCGCCACTTCAAGGCCTAAGTTATAGAACTTATTATCAGCCAAACGCACACCCAGTGCCGCGGATGATAAATCTGACGTCACTTGATTACTCAAATTATACCAAGTACGTGCCGCATCCAGCGCCGCATAAGGCTGAACCAAACGCATCCAGGTTTCATCAAGCTTTAAACTGTAGTTCAACTCGTAACCTACACCCCAACCTTTATCGCCATTGGCTTGATCACTCGGATAACCACGGCCAAAGTTACGATCACCAAAGATCACTTGCTCACTTTCAGGTAATACATCATTCGACCAATAAAACGCACCTGAAGCTACACCCTGCCAAGCATCAGCAAAACGATTGCTTTGCATCCCGCTTAAGCGCACACGGGTAAAATCAAGATCGGTTTTATCTTTAACTTTTGTGCCGAGTACATTGGTATCGCTTTTAGCACCAAATGTATTTAAACCTTGATATAAGCCTGCACTGAGTAAACGCATTTGCGAACCTTCGGCTTGACGCCAATCACCTTCAAACGCCAAGGCCCTTACTTTACTGTTTTGCTTCACTGCATTTTTAAAAAGACTAAAACCAGAACCTGCATCCAACAAGTTATACTTACGCTCATCATCAACAGCATAAAAACGTGCAGCACCAGTAATAATCTCTGTATTCGACAAACTAAATGGGTGTGACACACCGACTGATGCGCGATTATTTTTCCGATATGAATAATCTAACCAGCGATAAGTCGATACTGGAGTGAGACGATCAGTAGGCTCGCTGCGGTAGCTGGATGCATAAGCTTGCAAACGCGTACCCTCATTAGAAACATACTGGCTGTAATCGATACGTGCATAACGTTCATTATCTTCACCCGGCGGCATTAATGCACTCACCACCACTTTCTCACCGACTGAAGTCTGAGAGTTACTGGCGACGGCAGCGATCAACTGAACATCATTACCTTTATCTTTTTGAACACTGGCCGTCAGCTCAAAAGGCTTTCGACTTGCTTCAGTAATCAGCGTTACTGCACCTTCTGTGGTCTTTGGCGGTGCAACATTAGCAACAACCGATACACCAGGAATTTGTGACATCAAAGATGTATAGCGCTGAAATGTTTCCAGCTTCAGCGGACGCTCTTGCAACAGCGGCTGCGCCATAGCAACAATACGCTCTTCAACAGGTCCGATATCACCCAGCATTTCATGATCATTAATATAACCTTCTACTAAAACAACAGTGATTTCACCACTGAGAAGGTTTTGCTGCGGTAAAAAAGCATATGACAAGGCATAGCCATCCGCTTTATATCGATTTGTAATTTGCTCGGTAACAGTCAAAATATCTTTTAGTGTTACGGTACGATTGATTAGGTTTTCAAATAACTGAGCAACCTCTTCAAACTCATACACAGTACCGCCCTCAATCTGAATACCGCGCAGGTAAATCAGTGAAGCAAGGGGCAATTGGTTCTGGCCAGGCTTAGTAATACTTGTCTGCGGCGTATCAGGCCTGTATGCATCTGCGGGTAAATTAGGTTGCGGCAATGCACTTTCAACGTCATTACTATTTAAAAAAGCTGGCACTTGCGCGGCTAGTGTCGACACTGGAATCGACATTAGCATCAGCATTGGAATAAGCTTATTGCGCATTTCCTTACACTCCATTTAAAGTATTATTTGCATTAGCTATAAAGAATTAGCCCAAATGATAGAGGCTGAATAGCCCTTAATAAATATAGCAATACTACACAAAAAACGCCCGCATATGCGGGCGTTTTTACAACATTGTTTTACTCAGTTTTGGCTACGGGTTTACCTCCCAGTAAACCACCGCCTAACAAACCACCTAATAAACCTTGGTTTGCTGCAGGTGCTCCATCATCAGTTGCACCACCACCCAACAATCCACCGGTTAAGCCGCCCGTTAATCCACCTACCAAGCCATTCACCAAACCAACAACTGGAGTCAGTGCACCTTCTTCACCTAACAATGCATCAGTCAACTGACCGACTGGCGCTAATGGACCGGTGCTAGTTAAATCATTGACTAAGCCAGTAACTGGAGCCAGTACACCGTGCTGTGGATCAACTAAACCATTCACTAAACCGCCAACAGGCGCAAGTGCAGTATTATTCAACAAGCCATCAACAGTGCCTTGTACGTGATTGATCGTACCGTCTTCAGAACCTGCACTTCCACCGGTTAAGCCACCTAGCAGACCACCTTCACTACCGCCAGCTAAACCACCCAATAGACCGCCTTCACTACCACCGGTTAAGCCACCTAAGAGGCCGCCTTCACCGCCCAGCAAACCACCTAACAAACCACCTTCGCCACCGGTTACGCCGCCCAACAGACCGCCTTCACCACCGGCTAAACCACCCGTCAAGCCACCCAGTAGGCCATTCACTGTACCCAATACTGGAGTCAATGCACCTTCTTCACCGAGCAATGCATCGGTCAGTTGACCGACTGGCGCTAATGGGCCAGTGCTGGTTAAGTCATTGACTAAACCGGTGACTGGAGCGAGAACGCCATGCTGCGGATCAACTAAACCATTCACTAAACCGCCAACAGGCGCCAATGCTGTGTTATTCAGCAGGGTATCAACACTGCCTTGAACGTGATTGATCGTGCCGTCTTCAGAACCTTCGCTACCACCGAGCAAGCCACCTTGACCGCCAGTTAATCCACCTAGTAGACCACCTTCACTACCGCCAGTTAGGCCACCCAAGAGGCCGCCTTCACCGCCTAGCAGACCGCCTAGCAAACCACCTTCGCCACCGGTTAGGCCGCCCAACAGGCCACCTTCACCGCCAGCTAAACCACCCGTCAAACCACCCAGTAGACCGTTCACTGTACCCAATACTGGAGTCAATGCACCTTCTTCACCGAGCAACGCATCGGTCAACTGACCGACTGGTGCTAATGGACCGGTGCTGGTTAAGTCATTGACTAAACCAGTGACTGGAGCCAATACACCATGCTGTGGATCAACTAAACCATTCACTAAACCACCAACAGGTGCCAATGCGGTGTTATTCAACAAAGTATCAACACTGCCTTGAACGTGATTAATGGTGCCGTCTTCAGAACCTTCACCACCACCGAGCAAGCCACCTTGACCGCCCACTAATCCACCCAGCAGACCGCCTTCACTACCAGTTAAACCACCTAAGAGGCCGCCTTCACCGCCCAGCAGTCCACCTAACAAACCACCTTCACCACCGGTTACGCCGCCTAGCAAGCCACCTTCAGCACCGCCAGTTAAACCACCTAGCAAGCCGCCTTCGCCGCCAACTAAGCCACCTAACAGACCGCCTTCACCGCCCAGCAAGCCCCCTAGAACACCATTCTCACCTGCTAGCAAACCATTCTCACCTAGTACACCGACAAGAACACCATTCACTAAACCAATCACTGGCGTCACTAAGCCTTGCTCACCCAACAGGCCTTCAGTGAGCTGACCAACTGGCTCAAGACCACCGGCTACGCCAGTTAAACCATCGACCAAACCAGTAATAGGCTGCAAGAGACTATTTTGAGGATCGATCAAACCATCAACTAAACCGCTCACTGGGGCTAAAGCAGTACCGCCAACGAGACGGCCGACAGTGCCTTGCACATCGTTAATAGTGCCCGTACCTAACTCACCACCCGCTAACTCTGTGGTAACGCCATCAAGTAATGTATTCACACCACCCACAATAGCGCCAACACCGTCAGTGACTGGAGACAGTCCCAGACCATCAACTACGCCATTAACAAGACCAACAACGGGTGTCAGTGCGCCATTTTCACCCAGTAAAGCGCCAGTTAAGTCACCTACTGGGCTCAACACACCATTGTTACCCGTTAGACCGTCAACTAAACCCGTTACTGGGGAAAGAAGACCTTCTGATGGATCAATTAATGTATTCACTAAATCATTAACAGGTGCTAAGCCACCTTCCACACCCGTTAAAGTGCTTACAGTGCCCTGTAAATCAGTAATCGTGCCAGTTCCAACTTCACCGCCGGTTAAAACACCATTAACAAGGCCTACTACAGGAGCAAGTGCTCCTTCAGAACCGAGCAAGCCATTTGTTAGGTCGCCAACCGGCGCAAGAATGCCACCATTACCCGTCAGGTTATCAACCAGCCCCGTCACAGGACCTAAAACACCAGTTTCAGGATCAACAAGATTATCAATAAGATCAGAAACAGGGCTTAAAACATTACCATCAGTAATGCCTACGACAGCGTTTTGAACATCACTAATAACACCACTGCTTAAACCAGGATTACCATTAGTACCGTCGTTACCATTTTGGCCATTATCGCCGTTGGTACCATCGTTACCATTCTGTCCATTACTACCATTGGCACCGTCATTACCGTTCAGGCCACCATTGCCGTTAGTACCATCATTACCATTTAAGCCGTCGTTACCACCAGGATTTTGATCACCTGGGATGGCTGGCATACTCGGAGCCGATGAGTTTCCACCCGCTACATAGTATTTCTTAGTGGTACCGCTGCAACCTGCAGCAATAGACATCGACACAACTAATGCAAGTGCAGTTAAGCTATGAACGACTTTTTTTTGATTCTTCATAAAATATAAATATCCGTATGTGCGTTATATACAAAAATCTGTGATTGAGTGTGTCATCTCAAGAAGTCGTTCTATTTGATACGATCGACGCACGGCCTACAATCCTCTAGTTAGTACTAGATACAGCTTGGTTCAGGCGTCTACAGGCTGTTTTTATTACAAAACCGCAGGTAAAATAGTCAACTTTAGCAAAACAATCACAAAGATATATACACATATGTATATATACCCTGACACTAGCCAAATAAAATACAATGGAATAAATATTGTTCGATTATCGAGACGAGGCATAATTAAATGCAGAGAAGGATGGGAAGCCAAAAAGGAGCGGTAAGCATAGAATTTGTGTTCGTTTTTATTATTTTTTTTATGCTGTTTTATGGCATGGTCAGTTTGACATTCCCGCTACTATTAAGAGCGACGTATGAGGAGCTCTCATCAGAAGCATTACGAGAAGCCATCGCTGTACATACAGTGAACCAAAACACTCCGATGATACATACACTTGACCGAGAAGCAGACTTTAAAAAGAAGGCCGACAGCGATCAAGATAATATAATAAACGCTGTACAATCAGTGATTGATGATAGCTGGTTACCTGAACAGTGGCTTCAACATTGTCATGGTTATGATAATAAATATTATAAAAGAGATAAAAAAGAAGATGCAGAAGAGGGTAAAAATAGCGTTATTGAGTGGAGCGTATGCGTTGCTCATAATAGCCCCTCCAGCATATTCCCACAGATTAGCCTACTTGGTTTGGATATAATCAAGTTACCAGACAGTATAAGCGGAAAAGCTATTACAGCTTTTAATAAGTAAGGGATAACAATCATGCTTTATTTCAGTTCTAGTCAACAAGGCCAGCGTGGTGCTTTCAGTATTATGGCTGCTGGTACCTTACTTATGTCTCTGATCTTTTTGGTACTGACGCTTGATAGTGGTCGCCTTTATATGGAGCAGCGGCGCTTACAAAAAATAGCAGATACAGCCGCAATCGAAAGTATTTCTAGGGTAGAAAACGGTAACTGTTCAACATCGGGAGGGGATGCACAAAAATTTGCGGAAGATAATGCTAAACGCAGCAATTTCGTAATCGACCAAGGGGTAAACCCTAAGGCAAGTTGTGTTGATCTAACTATTGAAGACGGTCTAACTGTTGCCACAATTAACAAAGAAAAAGGTCATGCTGTACAAGTCGATATCTTCAAAACAGTACCTGCCAGCTTAATTGTTAAAGCGCAAGGTATATTTAGCAATATACCAACGACAGTAACGTTGTCTGCACAAGCGATAGCGTCTAGAGGTCAACAACCTACAGCCATTTTTACCGTTGGCTCTGAACTACTTCGCTTAGAAAACGACAAGCTCGTTGGGCAACTATTAAAAACAGTTGGATTAGACCCTAAAAGATTAACATTACTCAATAAGAATGGCCTAGCCAATGCTCACATTACACCTTCTGGCTTGCTTAAGGCACTTGGTGTTGAGGTTGGTATCGATCAACTCAACGTCATTGGACCAGAAGGTTTGGTTAACTTAGTCAACACTCAAGTTCACGCTCTTGGTATTCAAAGGTTGTTAAATGTCTCGGCGGAGCTTGCAGGAGTCAGCAATGTCCTCGCTGCCGAACTCAACTTGATTGGTCAGAAAATATTATCTGAACCACTATTAAAAGATATCAATATTAATCTATTAGGTCTTTCTGAAAGCGCTGGACAACCTCGAATCCCAGGCCTGATAACACTTGATTCACATAGCCTAGAACCCGTTTCTTCTACACTTGATGCCACAATTAATCTTGGTGAAATTGTATCTACAGCAGTTCTTATTGGCCTGCAAGGAACTGGTCGCGGTATTGTTATTCCACACCTTAAGGCATTAGGACAAACCGTTGAATTAGGCATTGTTGAGCCCCCATCCATTGGCATTGGACCCGTTGGCACAACAGCTTACAACGCACAAATTAGACTCTACATTGGCGTAGACACCGACAATCTACTGGGCGGTCTCCTGAAGTTACTGAGTACACGAATCAACCTACCCATATGGATTGACCTTATCTCAGGCCACGGTACATTAGATAAAATCAGCTGTGACACAGAAAATCCCACCGCTGATATCTCAGTGGAATCTACAGTTTTAAACGTGTGCATTGGTAAGTTACCTGAGGAGTTAAAATGGTCAGGCTCAGCCAGCTGTGAGTCAAAACTTCAAGAAGATGAATTGATTAAGCTTCTGGGTATACCTGTGCTATCAGGCATGTCACATATACCAGCTGTTACTCAGGAGTTTTTATCCAAAGACTACAAGATCCTAAGAGACATAAAAGTAGACGAGACTCGGTCTTCCCCTGTTATTCAGTTGCCACTCGGAAATACAGCAGAATCAATAGTAAAGGGACTACTTGAACTACTTAACGGACTCTTTCGTAGCCCGAAAATGCCTAGCAATTTTATTTCTAAGCTAAATCACGACTCAACTGAAACCGAACAAAATAAGCTTATTGAAAAGACTGCTAAAGAATATTTAAAAGCAAGTGCAGGAAATAACGGTAAATATGATGTTAACAAAACAATCAATCTACTAATAAGAGGTAGTGCTGAACGCACGGAAGACGGAGAACAAGTCATCCCACCTTTAATGCAGGACTGGGCTATAGACAACATTATCCCTACAACACATGAGATAGATATAAACTTAGGACTAGGGCTGGGACTCGGGGTAAAGCTAGAACTAGCTCTTCGCCCTGTAAGTGAATGGGACAATGGTACGTTTGAAAGTGCTTTTAAAGCGTATAGCGATCCAAATAGTCTACTAGCTACTCTTGGTATATCGACACTAGGAAATGGCTACAAAATCTGTGGGGGCTTACTAGACAATCGGAACTCATGCCTTGAGCACAACCTTATTAAATTTTTAAAAAGCAAACCCGGCGGACTGAATTTCAACCAGACAAATGATGAGGATGTTATTAGCGACGATAACTTTAAATGTAAAGGCCTATTATGTATTTTACTCAAACCTGTTATTGCATTACTAAAACCAATTCTCAATGGCGTAGGGCTATTAGTTAGCGGAGTTCTAACAGATATTCTAGGTTTGGAGATCGGTAGAACAGATGTAACTGTCCACTCAATCAGCTGTGGCGCACCGAGACTCGTAAAATAATGAGTGGATTTAATTTTAGGTCTAAACAAGCAGGAGGCTTAACTAGATATATACATATGCAGACTATCAAAAAACAGCGTGGGGCTATTGCAATAGAGTTTGCTGCTCTATTTTCTATATTCTTTATTATCGTATATGCGATTATTGCCTATAGCATACCGTTACTACTGACCATGACTTTTAAGCAAGTCAGTAGTGATGCTGGCCGAGCAGCAGTTCGTGTTGACGTAGCCTACCCACAATATGCGCAAAAAGTCAGTGAACAAGTCACTGAAGCAGTTGAGAAAAGCTGGCTGCCTGCAAGCTGGGTAGATGGGAATTGCCCAACACCTAAAGCAGGGGCATGGAGCCCTCTACCAGGGTTCAATGGCAAACCATCCTATGGCTTTTTAAAACTTGATAAGGTTTCTAACCGTTACATTTTACAAGTGTGCCTACAACGTAAATACGGTAATACAGGCCCAGCATCAGAGAGAGCAATTATCCCAACACTCAATCTTTTAGGTATAAAAATTCCTGACTTACCGGAAACAGAGGGTAAGCCCGTCATACGCAGTTACACAACAGTCCGACTATAAACTATAGCTATACTGTTGTAATTCGCATTGATAAAAGGCAAATAAGTCATTCAGACTTGTTTGCCTGTTATGACAAACTTGCGCCCAACCCTAATGCAATTGCAAGCCTAGTGCGACTTGGCATATTTGTCGCTTTAAGTACTTGCGATACATACAGTTTTACTGTGTTTTCAGAAATCCCAAGCTCACATGCAATCTGATAGTTGGTCATACCTTGACCTATCAGCTGAGCAACTTCGACCTGCCGTGGCGATAAGAGAGATAAACCTGGTACTGCCGCTTGCTGACTACTCACAGTTTTACCCGATGAGTCGACATCGTCAAGTCCAGTATTCCACTTATCCACGCCCGCTTGCAGATCCAAAAGAGTCGATGTCATTTCTGATAGTCGATCTGTAATCAGCTGAGCACTCATCACTTTACGTTGACTAATAAGTGTCTGCTGTAGTTTTTTTACACCGTCAAGCAATGCATCAAGATCCAGCGGCTTAGAATAATAATCTGAGATTCCTGCTCGTAACGCTGCAACTATATCTTCCTTATCAGCATCCCCTGTAAATAAGATACTGCCAAGAACACGTTCTTTTCGTTTCGAGCGATTGAGCATTTCAATCAGCTGGATGCCATTCACTTCAGGCATTCTATAGTCACTCAAAACAATACTTATATGCTCGTCTTCGTGAAATATTCTGACAGCCTCACTCGAACTTGTGCAGCCGATACAGTGCAGCCCGGCACTTTCAAAAAACTCAACAAGCTCTTCAACAATAAAAGGTTCATCGTCTACAACAAGTATCTTGTCCATATTTTCTTAAAAGACCCCTTTACTCATTAATATTGTATTAAGATTTTACACCTATAAAATCCACTAAAGCGCAACAGCATCAAATTACAACACAAAAGGTATTAGCTACTTTTGTTGTGCAAGAATAACAAATTTATGCGCATTTGGCTTGTAAAAATCTCAACATAATGCATTTACTAAGCAACGCAACTGCTTTTGGCAAGCAAACTGAAAATAAATTGTAAAACACAGGTAACTTCAATATTTTTTAGTTCCCAAGTAAAAAAGCATTATGGCAAAAAAATTATAATAAAATTACTTTTTCCCTATAAACCCTTTCAATCCCGACTTAAAAAACAAACAAAAGTATCTATGCATAAATAGATAATGGCATTCCGCCTTGCTTTATGTTTCTATATCAAATCATCAGAACACAAATTAAATTTTTACTCTATGGAATTATTAATTCAATACATATTATTAACAAATAAAAACCTTATAACACTACTCATTAAAATATAGCTAAAATTCAATAAACGACTAACACGACCTATCAAATTAGCATTTTTACCAAGTGAAAAAACATAGCCGTAAACTATTTCAGATTTTCAAACACTTGCGCCATTTTGGACGGCCAAGAATTATTTTAGTCAAAGAGTTTAATCTCACTCACTAAAATCTTAGAAAACTATTCTTATAGAAAATAAGATTAAATTTCAAAAACTGTAATAATTAACTATGAATAAAACACTTATTAAAGAACCAGTTGAGATCACAAAAACCGAATCTGCAATTAAAAATTATTACAATGAAAAAAACGATGCTGTTTTATATATCGACCCTGATACATTAAAAATAACGTATACAAATTCAGATGCGCAAAGACAGCTCGGGCGCTCTTCAAAAGTATTATTAAAACTAAAGCCTTATTATTTAAAACCCAAATTTGATAAGAACAGTTATAAAAAACTTATTCGACCTCTTTTAGATGGCAGTAAAAAAAGATTGAACTTTATTACTCCTCTCATTAAAGGAAATGGTGAGCAATATCTTGCTCAAGTATTCATGCAATCAATAAAAGATGAGTTTGATAAAACAGTTTTTGTGAGTGTTCTCAATGACATCAGTGCTCAAGCTGGTTTTGAAAGAACAAAGCGTGAGAATGAATTACGCTTTGCTACGCTACTGCAAAAATCAAAAGACCCCATGGGTATTATCAGCCCCAATATGCTGATAATAAATTGCAATGAAGCTGCAGTGGAGCTATTTGAATTCAACAGTCGAGAGTGCCTGATGGGTCGCTCAGCCATTGATATATCAGCCCCAGAAAAAACAACCAACAACATGTATACGCTGAGTAAAATTCATTTAAAAAAAGCAAAATATCAAGGATATCAACGTTTTGAATGGCTGCATAAAACAGCTAGCGGTCAAAACAAAGCTATTGAAGTCACTTTAATGTCTATAGCCTATCTTGGTGAAGAATGCCTACAGGTCGTTTGGCGCGACCTGACAGAACTTAAACAAAAAGAACTTAAAATCAAGCAATTAGCTTATTTTGATACTCTGACAGGCCTTCCCAATAAAAACTTGTTCGCTGATAGGGTCACAGATTTATTAAAGTTCTCCTCAAAACAAAAGCATCATGTTGCTATCATTTATCTAGAACTGGCTAACTTAGAAGATATTAACCAAACAATGGGGCTTGCTGCTGGAGAAGAACAGATCAAAGCAGTTAGTCAACGCTTACTCAGCGCTGCAGGTAGCTGTGATGCTCTACCCAGCCCAGAATTTGAAAACGCTGATTTTTATCAAGCCCCAAGTAAATACAGCATCAATCGCGACTTTCATGCCATTGCGCGCATTGGTACTGATGTATTTGCACTAGCCGCTGTTACTTCATCACCTGCAGTCGCACATACAATGATGAAAAACGTACAAGGGCTATTTAGCCAACCTTTTTATATTTATGGCGCGCAAACCAAAGTCAATGCAGTAGCGGGTATTGCACTCTATCCACAAGATGCGCATAGTTTTGAAACGATATCTAAGGCAACCAATACAGCTCTGAGCCAAGCGAAGCAAAATAATTTACCTTACTGTTATTTCAATACTCTAGTCGGCCAACACATAGAAAAGAAATCACTGATAATTAAGCGCTTAGAAAGCACTCTGCACAGCACACCAGAGCAGTTATCCATCAGATTTCAGCCACAAGTTGACCTAAGCACAGGTCAAATAGCTGGAGCAGAGATTTTATTACGCTGGAATGATAAAAAATTGGGCCGAATTTTACCTGCTACATTTATTCCATATGCACAAGAGCGTGGCTTAATTAATAAAGTAACTCAGCATATTATAACTATTGTTAACCAAGAAATATGCAATTGGAAGTCGCAAGATAATATATGTCTACATAAACTAGGTATCCGCTTAGCTATTAAAATTTCAGCTAAAGAACTCATAGACGATAATTCAATGGACAAATTAACCTCACTTATAATTGAGTCAGGTTTATCACCAAAAAACTATACTCTAGAGATTAAAGAAACAAGTTTAATGCATGATGCAGATAAATCTATCGCGATACTGAATAAACTCAATAAATTGGGTTTTATGCTAGCGATTGAGGATTTTGGTACGGGGCACTTTCCCTTAAACGTCTTAACAGATATCAATGCAGATATATTGAAAATTGATATGCAATTTATTTCATCAATGCTGAAAGATAAAAAGAGTTTGGCAATAGTTAAAACTATTATTGCTATAGCAAAAACAATGGGTATAAAAACTCTAGCCCAAGGTATCGAAAGCAAAGAAACTGCAGATACGCTTATTGAGTTGGGCTGTGATTACGGTCAAGGCTACTTCTTTAGCAAGCCACTGACAGTGCGTACTTTTGAAAAAAACTGGCTACTCAAGTCATCCGAGAACCTATAAAAGAGCAGGGCATGCGCCTTTATAGGTTCTCTAATTCAATCCAGCTGCTAACTTAATGCAGCTTCATGCGTGGATGCGTACGCCGACCAATGCGGTCGCTGAGCATAATCAAGCCTGTACGAAAGAAGCCATAGAGCACAACTTGATGCATCCGATATAAAGAAATATAGAACATACGGGCCATCCAGCCTTCAACATTCACCGTACGCATAAAGCCTCCCATAATGTTACCGACTGCGCTGTATTGCGACAGTGAGACAAGGGAGCCGTAATCACGGTACTGATAACTGGGTAGCGCCTTACCCTCAAGCTTGAGAGCCAATGCTTTATTTAAGAAACTGGCTTGTTGGTGTGCCGTCTGCGCCCTCGGTGGCACATTTTTATCACTGCCTTCACTCAGTGGGCACGCAGCGCAATCGCCTAAAGCAAAAATATCTTTATCCTGCGTGGTCTGTAATGAGCTGTGCACCACCAGTTGATTAATACGGTTAGTTTCCAGGCCATCCAGTTCGGTTAAGAACTTTGGCGCTCGTACACCAGCGGCCCAGACTTTAAGCGACGCGGGAATAAACCCACCATCACGCGTATGCATACCCTCAGCGGTGATTTCTTCCACTGCAGCAGAAAGCTGAACTTGTACACCCAGCTTCAGCAACTGCTGATGCACTTCACCGGCGACTTTCTCAGATAGGGCAGGCAAGACACGCGGCCCCGCTTCAATAATAGTAATGCACATATCGTCAGGCTTAATGTTATCCAAGCCATACGCGGATAATTGCTGCGATGCATGGCGTAATTCTGCGGCCAACTCAACACCCGTCGCACCCGCACCGACAATGGCGATATTCACCGTATTGCCATCATTACCCTTGGCATGCGCGCTGAGATACTCACCGAGTAAGCGTCGATGAAAGTTAATGGCATGCTGTGGGCTATCAAGAAAAATACAATGCTCGGAAGCACCCTTGGTGCCAAAATCGTTGGTTAGGCTGCCCACTGCAATCACTAAAGTGTCATAATTTAAGCTACGTGCCGGTACTAATTCATAACCTTTTTCATCAAGCGTAGCGCTCAACTCAATCATTTTCGCTTGGCGATCAATACCTGAAAACTTACCAATCTGAAACTCAAAATGATTCCATTTGGCTTGCGCAACGTAATTTAATTCATTATCGGTACTATTCAGTGAGCCGGTGGCCACTTCATGCAAGAGAGGCTTCCAAATATGGGTTAGATCAGCATCCACTAGGGTGATTTTAGCTTTCTTGCGTTTACCTAAGCTGCGCCCTAAGCGAGTTGCCAACTCAAGTCCGCCGGCACCACCACCCACCACTACAATGCGATGTAACATGCTGTTTAGCCTACCAATCAATAAAAAGTCACACCTACTATACGATGGAAACTGCACATAAAGCATTTAATAATCGCACGCTAAACTGGCGTAACAATCTGCTATCTCCGTTCTATAGATAGGACTCAAAAAAACAGTACAACGGTTAATATAGACCTAAACAACATTAACTTAATCTGCAAATTAGAGCCGATATCCTATACCCTAAGTAGCGCATCCATAGGGATTAATACAGGGTGCATTTTTATACCTTGGAGCTGTCATTGTGAAATATTTATCATTGTTATTATTCGCTTTCTCACTGAGCAGTATTGCTTACGCTCAAGACGTAGCGCCCGCTGCTGCAGCCTATGTCAATTTAAGCCCAGCGCTGGTGGGTAATTACGGTGCGGGCACCAAACTAAAATACTATAAAGCAGATATAGCTCTACGGGTTAAACCAGAAGATGTTGCTAAAGTTGAGTATCACGAACCGTTGATTCGAGATCAGCTGATTCAGCTGTTTTCTCAGCAAACGGATGAAGCTATGCAAGAACAGACAGGTAAAGAGGCCGTCAGACAAGCCGCATTAAAACAAGTGCAGCAGGTACTAAACCAAGAAGAAGGGCAGGCGCTGGTGGAAGACTTACTGTTTAATAATTTGGTCGTGCAGCCCTAATCCCAGAGCGCACCTGCCGTCCTTGCAACGGCAGGTGCGCATTACAACTTAGAAGTTGTAGCGTAAACCTACTGACGTTAAATCCACATTATAAGCGTCAGCAACATCATTATAACGCTCATATTCAGCAACAACTGAAAGCTCAGGAGTAAGGTCATAAGCAGCTCCTAAACCAAATGAAGGAACCCACTCACGGTCCTTATCACTTTCATTAGCGCTACCAAAACCAGCAGTTCCAGCCTTAGCCGTGACCTTTGTTTCCATTTTGTGTATTCCAGCTTTTGCGAATACTGTGAAATCATTAATTGGATATTTGCCAACAACGTTTGCACCTAAGCCTCGAGTTTTAGCATCAATTTTACTGCTTACTAGAGGTGCTAATGACCCTTTATAGGTTACACGGCCTAAATCTGTATATTGTGCTTCAAGGGCAACATTAGGATGAACATTTAAACCGAGTACAACTTTATGGCCCGTACTTGAACGATCAGACGAAGTATGACCACCATTATTTTTATATACACCCTCAAGCTCTTTAACTTCTTTTGGCTTTTCTGAGTGTGCATAACCAACGCTATAAGTCGCATAACCGGACATTTCATTGGCTTGTACTGCTGTGGCTGCAGCGCCAAATACCAATGCTGCCAATAATGTTTTCTTCAACATAGTGAAACTCCCTAGATAATAGTTCTTTTATAAGCAACGCGCAGTGTACTCTAACAACGAACTATAGCGAATTATCACCCTATTACGAACAGGATCATCAGTGCCGCGCCCACTTTCTGCCCAGCACTATGCAGCGCACTAATTGAAGATAATTTAATGGATAAAATCGATACTATATGACTGCTGAATTCTAAAAGAGAGTCCTCAGGAGGACATTAATAACTGCTGGCTAGGGATAAACACGGGTAGGGGTTAACAATCGACTCAGCTGCTAGCTGAGTACTCACAAAGCAAGAAACCTGCCGCTATGCTAATGCTAACGGCAGGTATGCATTACAACTTAGAAAGTGTAGCGTAGGCCAACTGAAGTAAAATCTACGTTATGCTTGAAACTAAGTTTATCACCATCGATGTTAACTTTTTTGTTAGCAAGACCTTGATAACGCTCATATTCAGCAACAACAGAAAGCTCTGGCGTCATATCATATGCAGCTCCAATACCCACTGACGGAGCCCATTTACTCACCGTTTTACTATTAGAGTTACTGAAGCTATCACTAAAGCCAGCAAAAGAAACAGCACCATTTTCTTTAAAGGTGCCTTTAGTACGCATTAAGTGATATCCCGCTTTAGCAAAGACGGTAAAGTCTTGAATAGGATATTTACCAACAACATTTCCACCAAAACCACTGGTTTTCAAGTTTAGTTTATCGCTAAATCCAATAGAGTTACCGGCACCATCGTTATCTGCAAAGCTGCCTTTGTAATTAGTTTTACCTAAATTAGTATATTGCGCTTCAAGTGCAATATAAGGATGAACATTCAAACCAACTACAATTTTATGTCCTGCGCTTGCACGATCCGTTGTTGTGCTACCACCGAATTCTTTATAAAAACTTTGTACTTCTTTAGCTGCTTTTGGCTTACTGGCTATGCCATGACCAACGCTATAAGTGGCATAACCTGATATATCATTAGCCTGAACTGCAGTGGCTGCTAACCCTAGTACCGCTGCAGCCAATAATGTTTTCTTCAACATAGTAAAACTCCCTGAATAACAGTGCTTTTATAAACGGCGTACAGTGTACAAAAACAGACAATTATATCTAGTTGTAAGATGTATATAAGCCGTTATATTTTCTTAATAAATATATTATTCAAAAGTTTACAAGCCAAAAAATATTATTCGTTAAATATAGATTTACTTTCTACGAAAATATCAATATGCCACTATAGACTTCTATCGCATAACAATTGATAAGCCGACTGTAAATGCACAGCACTATGCTCAGCGCCAGCACTCTCTAAGTGGGGAACCTCAGCAAGGCAGGGTGCGCTAATATGCTGTTTAAGAAACTCAATATTCTCCGCCAAACGCGCGCAATCTGGATCAATCACATTCGCCACCCAACCGGCTAGCTCAAGCCCATCATTGCGAATGGCTTCTGCAGTCAATAATGCATGATTAATACAGCCCAGCTTGATACCCACCACTAAAATAACGGGCAGATTTAGCGCGACAGCAAAATCCGATAAATACTCATTAGCAGAGATAGGGACGCGCCAGCCACCCGCACCTTCAATCAGGGTGAAATCAGCCTGTTCTTGCAGAATCACTTGAGCGGCTTGATATAAGTCTGTCACTCGTAATTCAACACCCGCTTCTTGCGCGGCAATATGCGGGGCAATCGCTGGGGCAAAGGCGTAAGGATTCACCTGAGGGTAGGGCAATCGCACAGTACTTTGCGCGATAAGTGCGAGGGCATCGCTATTACGTAAACCTTCTGCAGTCATCTCACAACCTGAAGCCACGGGTTTCATCGCTAAGGTGCTGCACTGCTGCTGTTGCGCAGCACACAATAGACCGGCAGTCATCGTAGTTTTGCCGGCATCAGTGTCAGTGCCGGTAATAAAATAAGCCTGCGTCATACTTAACTCTCTTTGCGTAATACGCCATAAATAACCTGCCAAGTGGCCGGCAAACCCTGCGGCTGACGATATGTTTCATAAGCATCCAACAGGCGCTGCAAACCCTGCCGACCGACCAAGCCCGGAGCGCGCCCTGCTTGCAGATGATCAGCACCTAAATACTTAAGTTCATGAGTCAGATCGCGCACCTTGGCGTAATGATAGGTATGTGTATGACAATGCACATCCAGTACCTGCAAACCACAATTGGCGGTGAAATCTTGATAGAGGCTCAGCGGCCTGAATGAGTTAACGTGGGCTAAGTTATCCACAGCCTGCCAACTGTTGCGCAGTTCGATCAGCGAACCCTCTACCAGACTGCTAAAGAGCACGACACCGCCGGGTTTCAACACGCGTTTAATTTCACTCAGCACTCGAGGAAAATCAGTGCACCATTGCAATGCAAGACTACTGAACACCAGATCCTGGCTGTTATCTTGCAGCGGCAGTTGTTCAGCATCGGCACAGATATAACGGATCTCAGGACAGCGTGTGCGGGCAAAATCCAACATGCCCTCAGCCAAGTCCAAACCAATACCTTGCGCACTGGGCCAACGCTGTTGCAGTTGCTGACAGAAGTGCCCCGTGCCACAGCCAATATCCAGCCACTGCTGCACTGGTGTGTGAGCCGTTAACGGATGGTTCTGCTGCTCAGGCAACAAACTTAATAAACGTGCACCGACCGCGCGTTGAAAATCAGCCACGCTGTCATAGGTTGTTGCCGCTCGTGAAAAAGCGGCAGCCACCTGTTGCTTACAAGATTGTGGGGCAGGGTGTTCAAGCATGCTGGCTGTCCTTGATAAAGGCGACAATACGTTGCGCCAGCAGCTGTGGCTCAGCGACAACACTGGCATGACTACGCCCTAACACCTCGACTGTCGCCTGCGGATTCAGCTCAGGCAATAGCGCTGCAGCTGCAACCGGTACTAAGGCATCCGCCTCGGCGAATAGATGCAACTGCGATCCTGCAAATATACGGATAGCACTGCGATTATCCAACTCTGCTAAAACATCTAAGCCAGCCAGCGCATCCGCTAATTCATCCCCCTGCACCAGCTCCTGCAATTGCCGCGACAGCTGACGTGCTTGCTCAGCCCCTTGGCTGCAGAGTAAGGCAAAGCGTTTTAATCCAGTAGCAAGATCATCGCTACATAACTGACGAAACTCAGTAAAAACATCCACAGGCATCGCCAACGGCCAGTGCTCACGCGCAACAAAACAGGCATTACTGGCATAGCTGATGACACCGGCACAGGCCGATTGGCGCTGCGCTGCTAATGCAGTGGCTAACATACCGCCCAATGACCAACCTACCAGCCAGCAATCACTGGGCAATTGCTGATCCAACTGCTGAATAACTGCCGCTGCATCTTGGCCGGTCATATCGGCTAATGGTTGAATCTGCACAGTAAAATCGGGCAGGGCAGCCTGCAGCTCTTCAGCTAAACACTGCATGGGCACCACACCTAAACCCCAACCGGGTAGCAAGACAATCTGCTTACTCATTGCCCACCTCGAGTTGGCACACCGCCAAGGCATCCAGCAACTGCTGCACCTGCTCAGCCGTATGTGCAGCAGTTAAGGTAATACGTAAACGTGCACTGCCTACAGGTACCGTCGGAGGACGAATCGCACCGACTAGAATCCCTTGCTCACGCAACTGAGCCGATATCGCCATGGCTTGGCCGCTATCACCGATAAGAATCGGCTGAATCGGTGTCGGGCTGTCCATCAAGTTCAAACCTAACGCCTGCGCACCCTGACGAAACTGCGCAATCAACTGCTGTAAATGCTCGCGGCGCCAATGTTCAGTTTGTAGTAAACGCAAACTGGCCAGCGTTGCACAGGCCACAGCTGGCGGGGAACTGGTGGTGTAAATATAAGGACGAGCAAATTGGATTAGGGTTTCAATCAGCTCTTCACTACCGGCGATAAAAGCACCTGACGTACCAAAGGATTTACCTAAAGTACCCACCAGCACCGGCACATCTTCAGCACTCAAGCCATAGTGCTCAACTAAGCCACCACCCGTCTGACCCAATACACCAAAGCCATGCGCATCATCCACCATCAGCCAAGCATTATGAGCTTTGGCCTGCGCGGCTAACTCAGGCAACTGCGCCAAATCACCGTCCATACTAAATACGCCATCGGTGACCAATAACCTATTGCCCTGCGCACGCTGCAAGCGCTGGCTGAGGCTGGCCATATCATTGTGTAAATAACGACTAAAGCGCGCGCCGGATAACAGCCCGCCATCCAACAAAGAAGCGTGATTCAGTCGATCATGCAGCACAGTATCGCCTTTGCCCACCAGCGCAGTAATCACCGCTAAATTGGCCATATAACCGCTGCTCATCAATAGCACGCGTTCACGACCGGTAAACTCAGCCAGTGCCTGTTCAAGCTGATGATGCGGTTCGCTATGCCCAATCACTAAATGCGATGCACCACCACCGACACCCCATCGTGCTGCGCCTTGCTGCAATGCTGCAACCACTTCAGGGTGATTGGCTAAGCCCAGATAGTCATTGGATGAAAACGCCACATATTCCTTACCATCCACCTGTACCACAGGCCCCTGTGGGCTTTGTAATAACGGGCGTTGACGGTAGAGATTATCGGTATGACGCGCAGCCAAACGGGCAGCAAGATTAAAGCTCATGGCAATCCAAAATAAGGTTTAGGAAGATTAAGCAGACATAAGCGGCAAGCCGTTCAGCTTGCACGCTTAAATCATCACTTAGTGCGTAGCAGCATCGTAAAATAAGGATGAATCACGCTGCTCAATAATGGCGTGTTCAATTGCCGCTTGATGCACTTCATCAGCATATTCTTCACGCGCTTCGGGCTTAATACCTAGGCGGGTAAATAACTGCATATCTTTATCAGCTTGTGGATTAGCGGTGGTCAGCAATTTTTCACCGTAGAAGATTGAGTTAGCACCGGCTAAAAATGCCAAGGACTGCATCTGCTCGTTCATCTGCTCACGACCCGCTGATAGACGTACATGCGATTGCGGCATCATAATTCGTGCGACCGCCAGCATGCGGATAAAGTCAAAGGGATCAATATCCTCTGCGTTCGCCAGCGGCGTGCCCTCGACCTTCACCAACATATTGATCGGCACACTTTCAGGGTGCTCTGGCAGATTGGCCAACTGCATCAATAAACCGGCACGGTCAGCAATGGACTCACCCATACCTAAAATACCGCCTGAGCAGATTTTCATCCCAGAATCACGCACATAACTCAGGGTCTGTAAACGCTCAGCATAGGTACGCGTGGTAATAATATTGCCGTAGAACTCTGGCGAGGTATCCAGATTATGGTTGTAATAATCCAAGCCTGCATCGGCTAACGCTTGAGTTTGTGTTTCATCTAACTTACCAAGGGTCATGCAGGTTTCCATGCCCAGCGCTTTCACGCCTTTAACCATTTCCAGCACATAGGGCAGATCTTTCGCTGAAGGATGCTTCCACGCCGCACCCATACAAAAACGTGTTGAGCCAATCTCTTTAGCACGCTGAGCTTCTTCGAGAACCTTCTGCACTTCCATCAGCTTTTCTTTATCCAGCCCCGTGTTGTAGTGACCCGACTGCGGACAATATTTACAGTCTTCAGGGCAAGCACCAGTTTTAATCGATAACAACGTCGACACTTGCACACGATTAGCATTGAAATGCTGGCGATGTACGCTTTGTGCGTCAAAGATTAAGTCGTTAAAAGGCTGCTGTAACAGCGCTGTCACTTCGCTAAGTGTCCAATTGTGGCGGGTCACAGGGTTTAGGCTGGCGTTCATGGATTATCCTTTTTATAGGCCGTTCACTTTTTTATTAGCGATTAAGCGGCGAGGTGCTAAACTTCAGGCATGCAGGATGCATAGCAGTAGTATTCAAGGAGAGAACATGTCTTGTCAACCCAATAAACTAAACAAGGTTTACCAGTGGTTAAAAAGCAGACAACCTTGTTTGCTCTGCGATGCGCCCAGTCATCGATTAATCGCCCTGTGTGAAGACTGCGAAACTGAACTGCCATGGCTCGGTCGACAATGCCAGCAATGCGCTCTGCCCATCCCCGACCAGCAAGCGCTGTGTACCGATTGCACCCACAATCCACCGCTATTTAGCAAAGTGCTCACGCCTTTTGAGTTTACTTTTCCAGTGGATACGCTGATCAGTCGCTTTAAATACCAAGAGAACTGGCCCTATGGTCACCTGCTAAGCACCTTACTAGCAGAGCATTTAAGCTATTATTTTGATGAAGGTGGACAGCGCCCTGATCTAATTTTAGCCGTACCCTTGGCTAAACGACGCCAGCGCCAGCGCGGCTATAATCAAGCGCAAATGATCTGTGATGTGTTATGCAAAGCATTGCACTTAGATAACCCACAACAGCTTTTACTGCGCACCCGCGAAACTATTAGCCAACAAGGTCTAAATGCCAAGGCACGGCGCGATAATCTGCACAATGCCTTTTATATCACCGAACCTAGGCATATTAAAAACAAGCATATTGCTTTGGTTGATGATGTTTTAACCACTGGAACCACCTGCTCAATCATCAGCGGTCTGTTACTTAAGCTGGGCGCAGCGCGGGTTGAGGTCTATTGCTTAGCCCGCACCGGTAAACCACATACAGTGCAGCTGTAGATGATTGTGCGTGTCGTAGCCTTAGACAAAAATCACCAACGCTATCACTATTCAACAAGTACTGCGCTGATGCTGCAACAAGCGTAGCCATGGATGGCGTAGCACCCGACTTGAGCCCAGGATGGGCTCGTGGAGTGAAAAGCAGCTTCAGCGCGGTGCGCCATACACAGTTGCCGCAGCGCTTTTAAAAAACACCAACATCAATACTCACACTCAGCATCAGCCTCTTTACAACGCCGCGCATACTTCTGCGCCAGCACTGCACACACCATCAATTGAATCTGATGAAAGACCATCAAGGGTAAAATCGCAGGCCCCACTGCGCCGCCCGCAAACAACACCGAAGCCATCGGAATCCCTGTGGCCATACTCTTTTTCGAGCCACAAAAAACAATAGTGATTTCATCTTCTTTATTAAACTTCAAGCCGCGCGCCAGCCACGTCGTAGCAACCAACACTATGGCTAAAATCACACAACACACCACACTCAGTATCAGCAAAGCAGAAGGCGACACCGCGGTCCACAACCCACCTATCACCGCAGCACTAAAAGCGGTATACACCACCAAAAGAATCGAGCTTTGATCCACACTTTTCAGCCAACTTTTATTACGCTCAACCCAGCCACTGATCCAACGACGCATATAATGGCCCAACAAAAACGGTAATAGTAATTGCAGACTAATCCTCAGCACCGCCTCAAGCATTCCTGTGGTACCAGCATCCGCATCCAGCATCCACTTCACCAAGAAAGGCGTGACTAAAATCCCCACTAAACTTGAAGCCGATGCCGCACACACCGCTGCAGGAATATTACCGCGCGCTATCGAGGTAAAGGCAATCGCCGACTGCACGGTACCCGGCAAAGCTGCCAAATACAGCATCCCCACCCATAACTCATCACCCAGTAACGGGCGCAGCAATGGCTGCAATGACAGCATCAATAATGGGAATAAAATAAAGGTGCAAGCAAATATCAATATATGTAATCGCCAATGCATCACCCCTGCAATAATCGCCTCACGCGACAGTTTGGCGCCATGCAGAAAGAATAGCAGCGCAATAGCAAAGTTAGTCAGCCACTGAAAAATCGTCGCACCTACACCGTATGCAGGGATAAAGGTTGCTGCCAACACCACCGCAATCAAAATCAGTGTGAAATTATCAAAGAAAACACGCAATCGAGAAACCATCGGTACACCACCCAAAGCTAAGATGGTGCGACTGTACTGGATATGAAACAATCCGGCTAACGCCAATCAGCCAAAGAGTATCGACAAACGGACATGCAAAGCACTCTGGAACAGCGCCTCAGTGATTTAAAACACTTACCTCGTGCGCTGTACGGACACACCGAAGCGCTGCCTAATCACATATTAAATTATCGTCACAGCCACCCGTGGGTGCAATTTTCCTATGCCATCAGTGGTGTTCTCGAAGTACAAACCGCACAAGGTCGCTTTATTGCACCACCGCAGTGCGCGGTATGGGTTCCTGCCGGCGTTAAGCATCGTGTGCACTGTTCAGCACAAACACACATCCGCAGTTTATATATTGATCATCAAGTACTGCAGCACACGCCCGATCACTGCCGCGTGGTGGAGGTCAGTCCATTACTCAAAGAGCTGATTCGTGTCTTTGCTGACTTGCCGGTGGAGTACGATGAGCAAGGTGCGCAAGGGCGCTTAGCTGCTGTTTTACTCGATCAACTCACCCATGCATCTGATATGGGTTTGATGCTGCCATTGCCTGCGGATAAACGTTTACAAAAAATCGTGGCACAACTGCAAAAACACCCTGATGCAACGGATACTCTCAGCGAGTGGGCACACCGTTTAGCGATCTCAGAGAAAACCTTAAGTCGTCTGTTTATCCAGCAAACTGGCTTAACTTTTCGCCTGTGGCGACAGCGTTTACGTTTGCTCAGCGCCTTACCGTTACTAGAACAAAAGCACGCCGTGACCGATGTCGCTTTGGCCTGTGGTTATGAATCCACATCAGCCTTTATTGCAGTCTTTAGAGAGCACTTTGGCAGCACTCCAGGTGAGTTTTTTAAAAGCTAAGCGGTCTTAGACCCACCTTATGAAAGTCACTGTACAGGCTGCGTTACAACCTCACTTCTCAGTCAGTACGGTAAGGTCTAAACTTCATTCAACAAAAGCTGTAAGCGTGCCACAGAGCATCTATTTCGCGCTAAACTCAAAGTCTATTCGTTACTCTAGGAGTGGCTGCAATGCTTAATTATATGGTGATATCAGGTTCGGGACGTCCGCACAGTGAGTCGGCACGGGTGGGTGAGTATATGCGCCAGCGTCTGATTGACTTACAACTGAGTGATAGCAGCCGCTGCTCATTCATTGACCTAGGTAGCCAGCCTTTACCATTGTGGCCAGACACCAATGACGACTTATGGCGTGACTACGCAGCCCGCTTACAAGCCGCTGACGCTCTTATTGTGATTACCCCAGAATGGCACGGCATGGCCAGCCCAGCACTGAAGAACTTTTTTGTCTTGGCCAGCAAAGAAGAGCTTGCACACAAGCCCGCTTTACTGGTCTCGGTATCATCGGGTCTGGGCGGCGCATATCCACTCAGCGAACTGCGCAGCTCCAGCTTTAAAAATAACCGCCTGTGTTATATCCCTGAACATATTATCGTTCGTCAGGTTAACGCTATGCTGCACTCAGGTTCTGTGGTGGATGACAACGACAAGCGCCTCAGACCTCGCATTGACTATGCTCTAGGCGTACTGGGACACTACGCAACGGCTCTAGTCGCCGTCCGTAAGGCCGTTGATATGAGCCAGCCTGAGTTTGCTAACGGTATGTAACAACACCACACCGCTGAGCGGCGTGCCTACTCGCGGCGCTACTCAGTGATGATCAATGCAAAGAACAGATTAATTCCAAAATGGCAGGGAAGTCATCGCCGATAAAATCGTCGCATTTAGAATATCAACAAAAAAAGCACCGACCATCGGCACAATTAAAAACGCTTTATGTGAGGGACCAAAACGGTCAGTTACCGCCTGCATATTCGCGACCGCAGTGGGCGTTGCACCCATGCCAAAACCACAGAAACCACCGGCTAGAACCGCAGCATCATAGTCTTTCCCCATCACACGAAACACCACAAAAACCGCAAACAACACCAGCAATAGAGCTTGCACGCTTAAAATAATAATCAACGGCACGGCCAACTCTTTAATCACCCACAACTCTAAACTCAGCAACGCCATGGATAAGAATAGTGATAGCGACACATTGCCAAACACATCCACACAGCGATCAAATATGCTCACTTTAAAAACACTTGAGAGCACATTACGCACCACAACGCCTGAAGCTAGCGCCCAAACGAAAGTAGGAATAACAAAGTTTGAGTCACCAAAGTGCTCAGCCATAAAACTGGATAAGTACGAAGCACTGGCCAAACACACCGCAAACAATGCCAAGGTTTCAATCGCATTATCAGCGGTAATCAAGCGTTTATGCTGCGGCTGCTCAAAGGTTACATGCGGCATTAAATTCGATTCTTCGCCAGGCACCTGAACTTGTTTCATTAAGCGACGCGCGACTGGGCCACCAATTAAACCACCACACACCAAACCAAAGGTGGCACAGGCCATACCTAAAGCAACTGCACCTTGGATGCCAAAGTCTGTTTCAAAAATCTGCCCCCA
>LFRM01310081.1_pt1 | contig 56867 bp, 49 predicted proteins | sample 618341 | NCBI WGS metagenome assembly LFRM01 (sample SAMN03654438, study PRJNA283298) | anaerobic digester metagenome | isolation source: pool of bioreactors CSTR01a, CSTR02a, and CSTR03a thermophilic anaerobic... | place: Denmark: Kgs. Lyngby | collected 2014-05-21 | reverse complement strand
AATTTCTTGACATTCTTTCGTAATATGCGTTATCATTACAGAGGTGAGGCGGAGCGATTCGCCATATATCAATAATAAATATGTGATTTACTTTTAAGGAGGTAATTACCAATGGCAAAGCATCTTGAAGCTAAGATTAATTATGATCTCTATGACAAACAAATTCTCAGAACCATCGAAGCTCATACAGAAGGTGAATATTGCAGAGTATCCATCGACTGCCCTGATGTTCCTGGAAGCACCATGATAGAAAAGAAGCATTACCTTGAGGAGCACTATGACCATCTCAGAACTATGCTTATGTTTGAACCTCGTGGACATCACGACATGTTTGGCTCATTCCTCTGCGAGCCTATTAACCCTGAAGCTGACTTCGGAGTATTCTTCCTCGATGGTGGTGGATATCTGAATATGTGCGGGCACTGTACAATCGGTTCCGTTACCGCTATCCTCGAAGGCGGACTCATGGAAATGAAAGAGCCTGAAACAGAAGTTGTTCTCGAAGCTCCTGCCGGAATCGTAAGAACCGTTGCACAGTGCAAGGACGGTAAGGTTACAGGCGTAACTCTGACAAACGTTCCTGCTTTCGTTTACAAGAGAGATCAGGTCGTTAATTACAACGGCAAAGATGTCGTATTTGACATCTGCTTCGGAGGATCTTTCTTTGCTCTTGTTGATACGGAGAAGAATTTTGGCCTTAAAGTTGGTGTTGATACAGCAAAATTCCTTACAGAATGGTCAAGCTTTGCTCTCCAAGAAATCAATAAACAGATTCCAATTCAGCACCCAACACTGGATATAACATCAGTTGATTTGATTGAAAACTACTCAACAACAGATACCCCTGGTGCTGACCTAAGAAACCTCGTAGTATTTGGAAACCCTGCTAACCCTCAGCTCGACAGATCACCATGTGGAACAGGTACTTCTGCTAAGCTGTCACTCCTCTACGCAAACGGCGAACTCAAAATTGGTGATAAATTCGTTTATGAATCATTTATCAAAACTAAGTTCATCGGCGAAGTTAAAGAGACGACCAAGGTTGGCGAATTCGATGCAGTTGTTCCTATGGTAACAGGTGCTGCTTATCTCTGTGGCGAAGCTAAATGGTTCATGGATCCGGACGACGTTATGGCAAAGGGATTTGAAGTTTAATATTAGCAACAAACATTAAAACAACTTAAAAGCCGACTGCTTAGGCAGTCGGCTTTTCTTTTACTCTAATTATATTAAAGGTCTTTGATAATAAATTGTCGGTGTATTCTTTGCAGTGCTTACGTTGACTTTAAGATGAATTTATTGTAATATATTTGGGTACTTATTGCGTTCGTAGCTCAATTGGATAGAGTGTCTGACTACGAATCAGAAGGTTCGGGGTTCGAGCCCCTGCGGACGCACCATAACAAAAACCCGTTATTTCTAACGGGTTTTTAATTTGTTCACCAATTTGCTTTATATTATCTTCTATATTTGCTAACCTATTCATCCATAACACCAGTATAGAATCCTGCTTTCTTATCTGCCATAGATAGTTTTCTTACTATTTTGATAGCAATCACATACATAATCAAGACAAATATGAGAAGCCCATATGCTGCCTCGCTAGATCTTAAAAATGCGAATGTATTGTAGACTCCATGTATAAACATTGGAACAACAAGTGCGAGTATAGTGTATATTAAAGACTTTCCTTTTTTGCCAATTATCGAATTTTTCTTGGAGTATGAATAGAATGCCCCCATGGCAATTCCGCAAAATGCGTGAAGAGGAACCGCCGTGAAGGCTCTTACAATAGCCGTTTGCATTCCGTATTGAGCTACGTATAGAACATTCTCGAGAACGGCAAACCCAATAGCTGCAGATACTCCATAAACAATCCCGTCAAACCTATAATTGAAATGCTTGCATTTCCACGTAGGAATTCTAAGTGCGATGAACTTTAAAATTTCTTCCCAAAAAGCTGCCAGTGCAAAGGCATTTATAAGTGCATATTCCAATGACCCTTCAGGATATACAGGGAGAAAATTGCTTGCAAAACTCTCTACATAACCGGCAATTATACACGAAATTCCGCCATAAAGAATTACCTTTATTATCATTCCTATAGGCTCTTTTTCTACCTTATCTTTGATATATACATATATCACTATCAGTAGCCCCGGAATTATTGCCAAAGCTGTGAGTTGATTGTTTAAGTACATACTTATTTGCCTTTTCCCTTTTTTCTGTTATCTATAAAACCTTTTAGCGATTGATGTTTCGATAGAAGCGATATTGTTTTGATTTTAGCATACCTATAGGTTGTTTAGATAGCTCTTAATTTTAAGAATTATTATCATGATTTATAGTGTATAATATTCTTAACTTAAAGTTTTATATACTATAAACGATATTAAGAAGCATATCAGAATAAGCATCGGCGTATTTGAAAAATAAAGAGGTTTTTTATGGACAGGATTGCAGTATTAACAAGTGGAGGAGATGCTCCCGGGATGAATGCGGCTATACGTGCTGTTGTGCGTTCGGGAATATCTTCGGGAATGTCAGTATATGGCTCTCGCCAGGGATATGAAGGCCTTATCAATGATGAGATTTTTGAGCTTAAATGGTCTGACCTTGGTAACGTACTTCATACGGGTGGAACAATCCTTGGAACTGCACGCTCCGAGAGGTTTTTTGAAGATAAGTGGATAGATAAAGCAGCTGACAATCTGAAAGCTCATGACATAAAAGATGTCGTTGTAATCGGAGGTGGCGGTAGCTTTAAGGGTGCCGTGCGTCTTGCACAGCGAGGGATTTCTGTTGCTTGTGTTCCTGCAACGATTGACAACGATTTTGGATATACGGATTATACGATTGGCTTTGATACAGCCGTAAACACTGTTTTATCAATCATATCAAAAATTAGAGATACATCGTCCTCCCATGGCAGAACAATTATAATTGAAGTGATGGGAAGAACTTGTGGCGATATCGCACTATCCGCAGGCCTTGGCGGTGGAGCAGATGTAGTTCTTGTTCCTGAGATTTCTATGAATATTCAAGAAATAGTTGACAGGGTACGAGAAGGACAGGCAATCGGTAAACTTCACAATATAATTGTGAAATCTGAAGGAGTAGAGATTCCAACAAATGAACTTGAAGAAGTGATAGAAGGCGTTACAGGTACAGAAACAAGGTCTGTGGTTCTCAGCTATATACAAAGAGGAGGAAGTCCTACCGGGAGAGATAGGACCCTTGCAAGCCTTATGGGAGCCGAGGCCGTAAAAATTCTACAAGAAAATTCTAATCCAGTAGGAATAGCTGTAGGTATACATTGTGAGGCAATAATATCAGTACCTCTTCAAGAGGCAATTGATAAAGCGCCTATATTTCACAAAGAACTGTACGACCTAGCTTTCATGCTCAGTTAGATACATGTCTGATTATATTTTTTTATAAAAAAAGGTTTTCATTACAACAAAATGAAAGCCTTTTTTATTACAAACAACTGATAACCTTACCAGCTTAATATATTCTTGCTATAATTTATTTCTGTTGTTTTTCATCAAAAGAAGTAAATACCACAAACACAGCGCGCTTAATACTCCTCCCAAAATTTTAGGCAACATCTCCATTTTTTCACCGCCTTTCCAATCAGTAAACTTCTTTGATTTTTCCGCTTTTGAACTCGTCGTATAAAGCTTCAAGATCGGATATTTGTCCACGAAGTTCCGCTCCGGTATCCGTATCCCTTATTCTCAATCTTTCTGCAACCGTGTCTACCAAATGCATTACAGGTTTGTGGAACACTTGTGTGCCATCATCCTGTAACGGCTCATATGGCTTATGCTCGGCTATATAGGTGTGCTTTGATGTGCATATAGCGGTATATCCGGCTATCCCTGTAGTCTTCTGATATGCTTTGGAAATACCTCCATCAATTATAAATATCTTCCCTCCGGCCTTGATTGGTGATTCTCCATCTTTTAATTTAACCGGAACATGTCCGTTTAGAATTTTCCCAATTTCCGGCTTGAGCCCAAAATCCTCTAAAATTCTATTCGCAAGATTTTCATCGTTGATATATTTATAATAAGGAATTGTATGTTCCTTGTGTGTAGACTTATCCTCTATAAAATATCTTTCGAAAGTTGTCATCTTATCCTTACCAAATAGAGGAGAATCTTCTGATAGCCATAAGTACCACAAGAAGCCTGCCTCTTCGGCGCTGGTCTTACCGAGTGGCATATTATATCTTGCAGCCCTTATCATCTCATCCAGCTTCTGCATATATCTAGCACCTTTATAGGTCCGACCATCTATTTCAACATCCTTAAAACTTCCATCCTTATTCAAAATCATACAACCGTGATAAAACAGATTACCATTACTTATCTTGTAAAGTGCTCCACAGGAATAAAGGTAATCGATATGTCTTTGAAGCTTCTCTGAATTGATTATTGATGACTCCAAAGCCACCATAACCTCCTCTTCTTCTTCGGTCAACTTATAAGGGTTGTTTGGATCTAATGTAGGAAGATTGATATCCCGCATAGTATGCTCCACACCCTCTATTATTACCGTTCCTTTTTTCAAGTCTATATTTTCAAGTAAGTTTCTCTTATCCAGATTATATTCCGGATGTGCTATTATCTCTTGACCTTCAATCTTGAACTGTATTATTGATATCATCTTGTGCATCTTAGATGCAAGTTCTGTGGGTATCGGATCAAAACTGTTTGTTTCTAATATGTTTGGCTGGAAAAACTCGCAAGGGTCATCTTTGTAGATTTTTTCGGCTAATGTTGCGAGTGGTCTCAGATTGATTCCATACCCTACTTCAAGCATATCAAAGTTATTGTAGCGAACATTTATCCTTATCATAGTCGCAATGCAGGCTCTGTTTCCGCAAGCTGCACCCATCCATAATATATCGTGGTTACCCCACTGAATATCCACTCCGCGACTGGACATTAGATATTCCACAATTAGGTCTGACTTAGGGCCTCGGTCAAATATGTCTCCAATAATATGAAGCCTATCAACTGTCATATTGCTAATCGCATCTGTCATATCTATTATGAAGCTTTCAGCAGATTCGTAGGCTATGATAGACTCAATAATTTCATCATAGTAACGCTGTCTGTCTTCGGCATCATCAGCAAACAAAAGCTCATCCATAATATACTCAGACTCTTTTGGCAGGCTTTTTTTCACCTTGGAACGCGTATACTTACTTGACACCTTACGGCAAATCAAAACGAGTCTTTGTATTGTGATTCTACACCACTCATCGAAATCTTCTTCGCTCTTATGTCTTCTGGCTATTTCAGAATCCGGATTATATATAAGCGAAGCCAGGTCATCGCACTCCTTCTCACTGAGTATATCTCCAAAGGTTTCATCTATACGCATGCGAATCATTCCCGAACCACTTCTCACAAAATAGTGAAAAGCTTCATATTCTCCATGTATGTCACTAAGGAAAAACTCTGTTGCCTTTGGTAAGGCAAGAATTGCCCTCAGGTTAATAATCTCCGTTCTTACAGCTCTTCTATTCGAATACTTCTCTGCAAGAAGTCGAAGATATTGTATGTCCGGCATTGTTACCTCCGATTAGTCATGATCTATTTTCATAATATCTGCGCCGATTGATTGAAACTTCTCTACAAAATTATCATAACCTCTTTCAATATGATATATCTCACTCACTTCCGTTGTTCCTGTCGCAACCAGGCCTGCAAGTACCATAGCAGCTCCAGCTCTCAAGTCGGTCGCCCTGACTTTAGCTCCGTGTAACTTCTTGCCTCCCGGTATGACAGCTTCTCTATTTTCTGTCGATATTCCGGCGCCCATCCTATTCAGCTCTACAACGTGCATGAATCTATTCTCGAATACCGTCTCTCTGACAAAGCTCTCTCCCTCAACTGTAGTAAGAAACGCCATGAAAGGTGACTGGATATCTGTAGGAAAACCCGGATAAGGAAGTGTTTTAATATCCGTAGCAATAAGATCTCTATTTCTTGCATCTACATATATCCCCTCAGGCGTCACATCAATATCAACGTTACATTCCTTGAGCTTCGCTATTATAGGTCTGACGTGGCCCGGCAAAGCATTCCTTATAAATAAATCGCCCCTGGTTATTGCTGCGGCAAGCATGAACGTGCCTGTTTCTATCCTGTCAGGAATGACCTCATGGATAGATCCGGAGAGTCTTTTTACTCCTTCAACTCTTATCATATCCGTACCGGCGCTTTTTATTTTCGCTCCCATCTTGTTAAGAAGATTGGCAAGATCGATGATTTCAGGTTCTTTTGCAGCATTCTCAATTATGGTTGTGCCGTTTGCCAAGGTTGCCGCCATAAGTATATTCTCTGTAGCTCCAACACTCGGAAAGTCAAGATAAATAACATCTCCCTGAAGCCCCGTCTCAGGTACGGTTACAATAACTCTATTGTTTTCATAATCCTCCGTAACCTCTGCACCGAGAGCTCTGAACCCCTTCAGATGAAGGTCTATAGGTCTCTTGCCGATTGTACAACCCCCCGGAAGAGGCATTATAACTTTGCCTTTTCTCGCAATCAGTGGTCCCATTGTAAAAATAGATGCTCGCATAACGCCGACAAGCTCAGGATCTCCTTCCACCGATACTATATCTTCGGCGGAAACCCTAAGCTCATCTTTACTGCTATTATCCACCTTTGCACCGTAGCTACGTAATATATCCTTCATAACCTTAACATCTACAAGATCCGGTGCTCCTTCGATGACGCAGGTATCTTTTGTAAGAAGTGTTGCTGCCATCAGTGGTAGAACCGAATTCTTCGCACCGCTAACAGTCACTTCTCCATGAAGTGGTCCATTATTATTGACAAGAATTTTCGCCATTAATTCATCTCCTACAGTTTATTTCATGCAGCTTTAGCGGACTTCACAATTTTTGCTGATTTTCTTTGCTCTCTTCTCTCTTGTCTTTTTGCCTTCTTTTCTACCTTCTTAAGTTTGTGTTCGGCTTTTTTTCTCAGCTTGGCTTGTTTGTTGACTTTGCGAATTGTTTTTTTTGTCCTCTTTATTTCTTTCCGTGCCTTTGCTCTTTCTCTATTGCTGGCAATTACAGCAAGAGTCCCGCCTCTCCTGATTATATTCCTGCTAAGAAGACTTCCGAAATTCCATAGCATAAGTCCACCGGCTATTACCCCTATAGTTTTTGTTATAGGAGAAGTGTCAGAAACTATTGAATTTACGGCATTAAGAGCGCTTGCTTCTACTCTGTCTGCTTTAAGTTGAACCTCATCGACAAGATTCTTTCCTGCTTTTGTCAATTCCTTGATATTCTTAATCAAGCTAATTGCATGTATACCCATCTTCGCAAGGACTGATACAAACGCTATAAGCACGAGAATAAGGCAAATCACTAATATTTGATTAATCGTAATAGTCATAATATACTCTCCTTGTTCTGTTTACTTTGTGCGTTTTTCAATTATTTTTTGCATCATTCCCAACCCTGTACTGGTAAATCCGTTGACTTTTTCAGCGCTGCTCTTGACCTTATTCTCAATCTTGTCAATCGTTGCTTTGGCTCCTGCTGCGGCTGATGTACCACCGTCAAGGATATTATTGGCTTTCTTGATTGTTTCTGTGAGATTCGATATCAATACTATCAAGAAAATAACCAGCACAATAAGTGCAATAAGTAGAACCCCAATCAAGACACCCTTCAAGCTAATCGTAACCATAAACTTCTCCTTCTCTCGTTTTCATCTCGGTATTTGAAGCTTCAATATTGTGATAATTATATCGGTAATAGGCTTTCCATTCAAGATTTAGAATAGACTTTAAACATTATCTCTGTCTTTCATACAAGCTCATAATTTCGTCTGTATATCTATCGTTCCTTGTGCGTACAATTATATTCGGCAAGATTTTCAGTTCAGGTCCTCCCCCCTTGACGGCATGTATAAGAACAATGTTCGCAGGCTCCCCCTCACGTGGTAAAACCATCTGAATTTCTTTGGGCTCAAGATCGACACTTCTAAGTGCTTCAAATATGTCTACAAGCCTGTCCGGTCTGTGAACAAGATAAAGGCTGCTGAATTTTTCCAGTATTTGAGATACGACAGTAGCAAAGTCATATATCCCGGCTGTTGTCTCATGTCTCGCAATATACCTCGACTCTTGGCTTGATGGTATCGAAGCTCCTTTTCTAAAATATGGCGGATTTGATACAACAGCATCAAACCGGATATCTTGTTCTTCGCTGAGATCTACCCAGTCTTTAACGTCCATTGTTGCAAACTTGATTCTGTCATCCAAACCATTAAGCTTGCATGATCTTGTGGCCCTGTCGATAGCATCTTGCATTATATCAATACCCACGAGGGTAGTCTTGGGAATTTTATGAGAGATAATGAATGCGACAACACCGCTTCCGGTCCCAATATCCGCAATGTAGCTTCCCGGCTGTATTCCTCTTGCTCCGGTCTCACCTGAGGCAAAAGCTGCAAGAAGCACAGAGTCAATTCCATAACCGAAATCCTCATGCTGTATAAGCTTTATCCCGTCAAAACCAATGTCGTCTATTCTTTCTCCGTCTTGAAGCTTTTGTATCATTAGAAATCTCTCATCAGTGCCTCTAATTCACGGATATCTTCTTCGATTGTTTCATCGGCATCCAAGCTTTCTTCTTTCTGACCTTTCAGTTTCTTTCTTTTTATTTCTTCTTTTGAGAAAGTTTTTATCTTGTGATCAAAAACTTCTTCTCCTGTTTCAGGATCTATCTCTATTCCTCTTGTATTAATTTTTCCGTTAAAGTAGTCTACGCTAATAACTTTGGCTGGTCCATCAGGTGTATCTACTCTCTCGTTATCGTTAGGCATTCCCTTTCGAAGTTCCCTGTATGTCTTGTCCTCAAAGTTTAGACAACACATTAGTCTTCCACAGGTCCCAGAAATTTTTGTCGGATTCAAAGACAAATTCTGCTGTTTTGCTCTCTTAATAGAAACCGGTTGGAATTCATGTAACCATTTACTGCAACAAAGCGGTCTTCCGCATATGCCGATACCACCGAGCATTTTTGCTTCGTCTCTTACGCCTATCTGCCTAAGTTCAATCCTGTTCCGAAAAGTTCCTGCAAGATCTTTGGCAAGTTCTCTAAAATCCACTCTTCCATCAGATGAGAAATAGAATACTATCTTAGATCCGTCAATCATAAACTCAACATCTATCAGCTTCATATCGAGATTGTGTTTTGCTATTTTTTCCGTACAGGCTTTGAGGGCCTCCTCTCTGCGTGATAGATTCTCATGATATGCTTCCAGATCTTTTTCTGTAGCTCTTCTCTCAATCGGTTTTAGTTCTGCAACTAGATCCTCTTGCTTAATCATCTTGTTCTCTATTAAAATACGCCCGAGCTCCATGCCTCTTGCTGTTTCGACAATTACTTTGTCGCCTCGGTGATATTTTTTCCCTTCTGGATCGAAATAGTAGGTCTTCCCTGATTTGCGAAATCCTACTCCAACTATCTCAACCATAAATTTCCTCCTTATTGAATCTCCAGAATCAGCCTCTTCAAAGCTTTACTGTAGTCCATTCCTCTCTTGATGTCTTTGACGGCCTCTTCAGCAATGTCAATCATATCTGCCATTTCTTCTCTCATTGTGCCGTGTATCATATTGTATCTGTATTCATCTTCAAGCATACCTATAAGCTTCTCAGCATCTTGACGTGTTTTAATATTCTTTGCTATAACGTTCCTTTTTTCATAGAAAAAGGATTCTTCTCTCATAATCGTTTCTAATGCTTCACAAAGCATCTCTGCAGCGGATTCATCTTCATACTGCTCTGTATAATCGCGCACCCTTATAGTGATACATCTCGATTGAATGGTTTTCAAAAGCCTCGATTTGTTTGATGAACCAAGTATTATAACAACTCCCCTTTCGGGTTCTTCCAAAGTTTTGAGAAGCTTGTTCTGTATAATTTCAGTGAGAGAATCTGCATCGTCAATAATCCCGATAACATGCTTGCCATATGAACCCAAACGCAGTCTCTCCATCATTTCTGTGGCGTCTTCTGTTTTGTAGGAATTTTTGCCGGTCATTTCCATATGAACGATATCCATACTCGTTCCCTTGGCTATCTGCCTGCAAGATGCACATTGGCCGCAAGGTCTTAATGCTGAATCTGTTTCTTCGCACTCGAGTATTGAAGCTAATTTCTCCACAAATGCTTCTCTAACTCTGGTTTCCTTCTCTTCGACAATATATGCGCGAGAAAAATTCGTATCTCTTCCGGTATTTAAGATCATATTATTAATCTTAGTTGTATCAAACTGCATGCTTACTATTTCCTCTACCTAGTACCAAGTTCCTCTAAATATGATCTAATCTCTTTTCTGATATCGTCTATAGATCCTGTTGCATCTATTCGTTTTACTCTGTCAGGCTCTTTCTCCGCTATCTTCTTGTATCCTTCGTACACTCTATAATGAAAACCCAAGTTTTCTCTTTCCAGTCTGTCAGGCTCCCCTGTCTTTGCAGCTCTTACACCACCAATCTTAGGGTCTATATCAAGCCAGAATGTTATATCCGGTCTTAAGCCTCCGGTAGCTATTGAGTTGACCTCGGAAACCATCTCCCCCAGCTTTCTTCCATATCCTTGGTAAGCAATCGAAGAATCTACAAATCTATCGCAAATAATAATTTCTCCGCGTGCCAGTGCTGGTTTTATAAACTCTCTGACGCTTTGAGCTCTCGCAGCAGCATATATCATCATCTCTGTCACGGCTTCCATTTCAGCATTGCCCTTATCTAGCAGTATATTTCTGAGCATCTCGCTTATGCGTGTACCTCCTGGTTCTCTTGTACACACCACAACACAGTTCTTCTCTTTGAAGAATTTCTCTATATACTCTATCTGCGTTGATTTGCCTGCTCCGTCGCCGCCTTCAAGCGTAATGAAAAGCCCCCCCATTAGCGTCTTTCTCTCCTCTCCTTGCTTCTGTTAACGTATGTTTTTCCCGTCCTATTGACATCTTTTCTTGCCGTTCTATTCACATACCTCAATACCTGTATATATAAGAAAAATGCAAAGGCAATTACAGGAGCTGCAAGCAATATTAATAAAAGTATTTTAAATAAAATCATACAAAATAATTATAGCATACAATCTATGAATATCTGTATGCTTATTGTCTGAATTTTCTCTCCCAAAATTTCTGACTGCTTTGCAATAGGTATTATATTTGTTTATAATTAAACATTAGAAACAGATAATAAATTTAAAGGAGTTACAATGAATAATATTGACCTTAGTAATCTCATATATCCTTCTCTTCCTCACACTCCTGAGGAGTATGAAAGCATATATCCGGCAAGAACTCTTCCTCAAGGAGCCAAGGTAACCCGTCTTGGTCCAAGCCCTACCGGTTTTATTCATCTCGGTAACCTCTACGGGGCCTTTGTAGATGAACGTCTTGCATCTCAAAGTAACGGTGTTTTCTATTTGAGAATTGAAGATACCGACGAGAAGAGATATGTCGAAAACGCTGTTGAAACAATTATCTCTTCACTAAATTTTTTTGACATATGCTTCAACGAAGGTGTTACAGAAGATGGAGATATAGGCAAATACGGCAGCTATACACAAAGCGAAAGAAAAGAAATCTATCAAACCTTTGCAAAAGAGCTTCTTGCTAAGGGTATGGCTTACCCTTGTTTCCTCAGCGAAAAAGAAATCTCTTCTATTCGCGAAGAACAGGAAACCCTTAAAATAACTCCCGGCATTTATGACGGTTGGTCAAAATATAGGAATTTTGACATAGACTCTGATATATCAGCAGAAGTAGAACGCAGAATTAAGGCTGGCGATCCTTTTGTGATAAGATTCAAGTCAAAGGGCGTCCCGAACCTCTCTGCAGAAGAAACCAAGAGACATAATGTTAAAGATGCTATTAGGGGCACGCTTTCTGTTCCGTGTAATTTTCAAGATATTGTAATAATAAAGCGTACCGGTATACCTACTTATCATTTTGCTCATGTTGTGGACGACCACCTTATGAGGACAACTCATGTGGTAAGAGGTGAAGAATGGCTTTCATCTCTGCCTATACATATCGAACTGTTTGCAGCTTTGGGGTGGAGCCTGCCTGTATACTGTCATACGGCACAACTCATGAAGATTGATGAAGACGGCAACAAACGTAAACTTTCAAAGAGAAAAGATCCTGAGCTTTCTCTTGATTACTATAGAAGTCAAGGCTATCATCCTACTGCTGTAAGAGAATACTTAATGACTATTCTAAACTCAGACTTCGAGGAATGGCGAGCAGAACATCCGACTTCAGATATTGACGAATTCAATTTCACAACAGAAAAAATGTCTGGAAGCGGTGCTCTCTTCGACTTGAACAAGCTCAATGATGTCAGTAAGAACACTTTACTGAGAATAAATGTTTCTGAAATAGCATCTTGGCTTAAGAAATGGGCGTATGAATTCGCCCCTGAATATGCTTATGTGTTTAAGGATATGGATACCCTCGAGCAGCTTCTCGATATAGGCAGACACGATGCTCGTCCAAGAACAGACCTTGTATACGCAAGGCAGATTATGGATTTTATTGGATATTTCTTTGATGAAAGCTTTGAGATTCAAGACGAATATCCTGCCGAGGCTTCCACTGATGCCAAAGTTATACTGCAAAAATATCTTGATACTTATAACTATGACGATAATAACGAAGCTTGGTTTAACAAAATCAGATCAATTGCAACAGAGCTCGGATATGCAGGTAAGCCGAAAGACTATAAGAAAAACCCAGATAAATATAAGGGGCATGTCGGGCATGTCAGTTCAGTTATACGTATTGCAATTACTGGCAAGGTTCAATCCCCTGAATTATGGACGATACAACAAATAATGGGCGAAGATAAAACAAGAGAACGTATCTACGCATGTTTATAGGAAGGATATAAAATGGAACCGATTCTAATAATTATGGCCGCCGGCATCGGAAGCCGTTATGGTGGAATCAAACAACTTGACAAGATTACAGATCAAGGTGACATAATAATGGACTTCAGCCTTTACGATGCGTATGAAGCAGGATTCAGGAGGGTCTGTTTTATCATTAAAGAAGAGTTTGAAGATGTGTTTAGGGCACATATTGAAAACGGTGCAGGGAAAAAGTACGAAGTTAAATACGTATTCCAAGATATTAACGATATTCCCGAAGGCTATACTCTTCCCAAAGGAAGGATAAAGCCTTGGGGGACAGGACATGCAGTTCTTTCAGCCAGAAGGAATATCGACTCATCTTTTGCGGTTATCAACGCAGATGATTACTATGGCAAAGAAGGTTTTGTGAAAATATATGATTTTCTTACAACTAAGGCCGATGCCTCGCATAATTGCATGGTGGGTTTTGAGATTGAAAAAACCCTGTCACAAAACGGCACTGTATCTCGTGGTATTTGCAAGGTCAAGGATGGAAAACTTAATGAAATAGTTGAACATCTCAAGGTAAGTAAGAATCCTCAAACAGGCCTGATTACAGACATTCTCCCTGATGGAACTTCCGTTGTTATTCCTTCCGACTCACCTGTATCAATGAACTTATGGGGTTTTGGCCCGGAATACATTGATCTTCTTGAAGCCGGCTTCATTACCGCCCTTGATAGGATAATGACCGAAAACCCTATGAAAGGCGAATACTATATACAGGTACCTATTAATGATCAGCTTGCTGATTCCTCAGCTTCTTGTGAAGTTCTACCTTCATCCGATCAGTGGTTTGGAATTACATATAAAGAAGATAAGCCGGATGTAATAAAAAAATTCGCTGCCCTTAAAGAGAGCAGCGAATATCCTATGAATCTTTGGGAATAAATGTATCAAGTTTTTGATTTAAATAGATTTAACGTTTGGAAACCTTGACTTTGATTTTTTGGCCTAACGACGATTCTGCGATTTTTATTCCATTTGGAAGATTATATTCAATATCTATGCTCTTATCCTCATATATATTGGAGATATCTATCTTCTTCGTTGTAATAGTATCTATTTTTTTGATTTTCTGTGCAGGCCCCTTAATCATCACTTTATCTTCTGTTTCATAAATTCTGTTATACCCGTTATCCTGAGAATTTATAACATTAGTCACAAGCTTTACCTCTTTTGTAGTGCCTACGACAGCGGTAAACCTTATCTCACTTGGTAGAATTACTATATGATTTATCTTTTCTCCATTTTTATCTATAGCTATGGGTTCAACAGTAAATCTCTTCTTTTCATTAGAAACTTCTGTGGCGTTAAGATAAGCGACCACTCTATCAATTTTCTGAATATTACTCTTTGAACCGACCGCTGAAACTCTGTCATATGTCATATTACTTGCATAAGGTTCGAACTGAGTGTCAACTTTCTCTTTATATTGAACCGATATATCAAAATCATCGCCGTAGCTATACTCAATAGCCAAAGAAATCGAATCGGCTTCTGTCTCTGTTACTTCTGTTCCCGCAGGCCCTTCTATCTCGAGACTTATTCCATTCTCCCCTTCAACTGCAGCGCTTACATCAGCAATAACACTAATATTATCTGCCGAGATGTTCTTGGTATCTACTCTTTGTTGTTCAAGCGAGACATCAATAGCATCATAGTTTGATTTTGAAACTGCCAGTCCTTTATCTGCTAAAATATCCTCTCCTACGAATTTAATAGGAACATCTTTATATTTAATCTCACAGGTAGGATCAAAGTTATAAACAACATATATCCAAGCAACGAAAGAGATTAAGAGGGCAAGAATGATATTAAGAGTTTTTCTTTTCCTAATTTCCACTCTTTCTTCCTCCTTTGAAAAATTTACCGAAGAAATCAGTATCATCGGTCGTTGTAATATAGAGATCCAAAAGCATCTTCTCTAGAGTTTTGAGATCGAGGAACCTTTTTAATTCTCCATTTTGGGCAACCGAAATAGCACCCGTTTCTTCAGATACGATTATGACGAAGGCATCCGATACTTCACTCAGCCCCAAGCCGGCCCTATGCCTTGTGCCGAGGTTTTTTCCTAAAGTTGTCCGATTTGTCAACGGAAGAACGCAGCTTGCAGCATAAACTCTTATTCCCCTTATTATCACAGCCCCGTCATGTAGAGGTGACCCTTCATAGAAAATATTTCCCAGCAATCTAACCGACATTTCCGCATCGACTACCACTCCGGTTTCAATGATATCCGACAACATAGTCTCCCCTTCTATGACCATTAGTGCTCCTGTTTTCATAGATGAAAAATCGTCGACAGAATCAACTATCTTGTGTACGGTTGCGTATAACTCTTCGTTGCCTATATCACGGAACTGCATCGGGATAACTCCCCTTCTTCCAATCTGCTCAAGCCCTCTTCTTATCTCAGGCTGAAATAGAATTACAACTGCAATTATTCCGACGGTTAACAAGCTTCTAAGTAACCAATTTAATAGGTTCAGTCCCAATATTTGTGAAACAAAAAATATAGCAATGACAAGGAACACCCCTCTAAACAGCTGCTGTGCTCTCGTCTTCTTGATAAAGCCAAACAACTTATACAAAAGGTATGCAACAATAACGATATCAATGATATCCGTGATTTTGACAGTCATTAACAGGCCTGTTATCTTGTCTGCCATTCTTCCTCCGATTATTTATTTATAGTTTCGTTTATATTTTCCAATACTAATGGATTTGAGTTTTCCCAGTTTAAATTCAAGCATCTCTTTATTATTCTATGATCGTTATGCTTCCATCCTTTTCAGTTTTGAGTGTCTGTCCATTCATCACAGCTTCTATATATGATTTTGCCATCTCAATGCTGTCGGGATCTTGTGTCATAACATATGCAGCCGCTGATCCTGTAGTATAAGTTCCCATCGAGCCGTCACCACCCACCAATGCGTTCTTGGTTATATTCCATTTTGGATTTCTTGCCAATTGCATCTTCACAAGAGATCTCATTTCTCTTGAACTAAAACTCATTTCAAAGTATTTCTTCAATTCAGACAGGACCTTGTTATAACTCAGAACCATAGTTTTGCTGTTCATAGCTTTCTTGAGTATCGCTTCAAGGACAGCCTGCTGATTCTTTACTCTTTGGTTATCACCTTCATCAAATGCTTTTCTTTCTCTCGCAAAAGCCAGAGCCTCTTCACCGTTCATGTGATTCCAGCCCTTCTTGACTGTCCAGTTTTTTCTTTTGACCGGAACAAACTCATAATCCGACTTCACATCAACACCGCCAATGGCATTTATAAACTTCTTAACAGTTGTAAAATTTACTTTCACATAGTAATTAGCGTCTATATCCAGAAGACTTTCCTCTGCACCGACTGTGGTTGCAACGCTATAAAAGCCCGTATGAGTCAATTTATCCATCGCATAATCCATATCAGGCATGTATATCTGATAATCTCTCGGTATCGATGTCATCAATATCTGCTCTGTTGAAGGGTTAACAGTGACGACCATGTTTACATCAGAACGTCCCTGCTCGTCGATTGTTCCGTTCACATCTATTCCTGTTATAACGAAATTAAACGGGTCCTTCGTAATCTTTTCAACGCGTTTATCATTATCTACTGACGTATAGTTAAGGAATGTCAGGGTTCCTATGGCATATGCGGAACCAAGTAAATACATTCCCATCAAAAGAATACTCGTTACAGATGCAATGTCTCTTACAGTAGGTGAAATATTCTTCTTCCTTAATTGAACTACCAAAATGAAACTGAGAAGAATCAATATTAGATAAAAGATTATGAGGGTGACAAATGGAAGGATATCCAGAATTGTCATAATCGCAGCGAAAACAACCAAAGAAATTAAATACAATACAGAAAGTCCTTTGTGGAACTTTCCTGCCTTTCTCTTCTTCTTATTGCTCTTGGTTTTCTTGTTACCGTATGTGCTACGGTATTTGTCGTACGCTTCTTTCTGTGCCTGCTTTTTAGCAGCAGCTAATTCCACCTCAGAAGGATGTTCTTGCCTTGATCGACGTTTAACATCTCCAGAAACTTCCTGTGCTTTTCTTTCCCTGGGTTGTCCTCTTAATTCAGAATAGGCTTTCGCCTCATCGTACTGACTTTTTGCTCCATCACTCGAATGCTCTTCAGGAATTGGTTTACCATAGTCAAAATTAAGCAGATCGTCTAGATCTTGGTCTTTGCGACTCATATATTGTTCCCCTCTGGCTATCTGTTTCTATATTTCTGTCTCTATATTTCTGTCTCTATATTTCTGTCTCTATATTTCTGTCTCTAGAATTCCATAGGCGTTACCTTTACGCTTATAAACAACGCTTACTGCATCTGTATCCATATCCAAGAAAACGAAGAAATCATGCCCGAGCATTTCCATCTGAAGAACTGCCTCTTCAGCAACCATAGGTGAAAGCTCCAGCCTTTTTCTTCTGACAATTTTCATATCGTCTTCAGTGATTTCATCTTCGTGTTTAGGTAGAAATTCCAGTTTAAGTGCCTTATTCCCCTTGTATCTTGATTCGAGTTTGCCTTTTAATTTTGACATCTGACTCGCAAGTTTGTCGGTTACCATATCTACAGCCTCATAGATGCTATCATTAGCTGTCTCTGCCCTAAATACAGCCTGCTTTGCGTTTATGGTCGCCTCAAGCTTAGGGACATCTCTGAGCTTAGATACTACAATGTTTGCTTTTACATCCTCAGCGAAGTATTTATCCAGCTTACCTATCTTTTTCTCAATATAAGTTTGTAGTTTGTCGCTCATACTGTAATTTTTTGCTGAAATCTGAATCTTCATTTTTGGATCCTCCTTTTGTAGTTAATTTACTTATTTATTATAACATAACCATATGTAGAATTGTGTAGCACATATGTCAAAAAATCGAAGGTGTAAAGATAAAAAATGCACCCTTGCGGGGTGCGATGATTTACACATACAGATCTCCTGCTATTTGTTATCCATTACTCGAAGCTGAGGCGTCACTCCTCTTTCTCTGGCATACTGTTGTCTTATACTTCCATCTTCTCTCGACACCATTTCTCCATACGGCTCAAGCAAATCGTCAAGATCAAATTCGTCTATCGGTATAAGACAATACATTCTTTCTATTTCACCAAGGTCTCGTTTTCCTTTTTTGTCGAGAACCTCTACTTCTCCGACTCCTTCAATATATAGAACCCAGCTCTTCTGATCCAGAATCATCTTATGTATATCCTTATCTGCGATATAATAGTTGTATACCTTCATTCCATATTGATAAGCATAATAAAGACCCTTATCCGATGCTTCAAATCTGGCATTATGTATCTTCTCAAAAGGTGGTCTGGTGATCTTATTGATGGATATTCCAAACACAAACAACACAGCTAACACTATACCTATTACAAGCCAGAGAACCGGCTCTCTGCCCGGAGCATATTTTATCGGAAGGAACATAATTCCAATACCGATAATCACTGCAACAAGGCTCATGTATTTGAGAATCTTGCCTTTTGGGTGAGCTTCCGCCCATGCACTTTGCCTTTTCTTAAGAAGCATAAGGTTGCCATTATAAATATCATTGTCCTCGCTGATGATATACAAATCATTGTTTCTGTTCGCCATTATCTCTCCCTAAGGTCATTAAAAGGTTTCCTGTGTCGTTTTCTAAACTTTGTGACAATACATTTGCGCGAATTCGGAGAGCCACTCGACCTGGTCTTTGACCCCACACTTGCCTTTGTCCGGTTTCCGGAGGACTTACATCTAAGATACGCCATGATCACAATTACTTATATTCACTGCTTACGTGGGTCCCTTTGCCCGTATCTGGCTTGGACTTGCAACCACGAACATGACTCATTCCGAATTTCAGACTTCATTCTAACATATTACTTCCTTTGTTGCATCCTTTGTTTCCCCATTTTACAGATGCAATATACAAACTATGATAAGTTGTCTGAAGTTTTAAAAACATCTGCTCCCGATGCAAATGACAGAAAATCTGTTTCTTTGGCACCATTTTGTTTCAGAAGAGATGCAGCCTCATCAACAGTTGAGCCAGTCGTATAAATATCATCAATTATCAATATCCTTGCCCCTTCAATTTTGCCTAAGCAGGCCTTTCTTACTTCAAAGGCATTCCGAATATTTTCCACCCTTTCGCCGGGCGTCATTGATTTCATAGCCGATGTTTGATGCACACGATTAAGTAATTCTCCCGAGTATGTAACTCCCGACCTCTTTGCAAACTCTTCGGCAATCAGAGCGGCCTGATTATATCCTCGTTTTCTCCTTCTCTCAATATGCACAGGTATCGGACATATAATATCGTATCTTGAACGAAGCTCTGCCGATTCAAAGTCCACAAGCATTCTGTCGTACATCATTTCACCTATAGTTCCGGCAATGTCTGTTCTTGCATCATATTTGAGGGCAAACACCATTGCTCTTTCGTGAGTCCCATACTCTGCACATGTATATCCCTTGTCAAAGTTATGTTGATGTTCCCTGCAATTGAAGCAGGTTGTCATAGGATTGTTATCGGATAATGGCTTTCCACATTTATCGCAAGTTCTACCTATGGCCCACTTAACACCCTTCATACAATCATCGCACAGCCTGTATGTTCTCGAATTATCTATAATTTTTCCACAGGATATGCAATAAATATCGCTTGGATATATTAAATCGAGTACCTCCGTGCCTATACTTCTAAACAATTGAAACATTATTTACCCCATACTCCCTGTTTGTCGAATGCATCTAAATCGACAAGCTTGTGCTTCAATCCGGTAAATCTGCTATCGGCCCGATTATTTGATATCATCCAATGCAAATATTTTGGATCACCGACTATTATTACGAGTTTCTTACCTCTTGTAATCGCCGTATACAATAGATTTCTTGTCATCAGCATCGGTGGTATATGCCACATTGGAATTATTACCGCAGGAAATTCAGAGCCTTGACTTTTGTGGACTGTTATTGCGTATGCCAAATCCACCTCATCGAACATTTCCCCTTCATATGTAATAAGGTTATCGTCGGAACTGACCAACATAGAACGCTCTTGAAGGTTAATGCTATCGACTTTACCTAGGTCGCCATTAAATATACCTTGACCTATCTCAAGATTAGTTGTATCTCTTCTTTCGGCTTGATAGTCATTCTTGAGCTGCATCACCTTATCGCCTTTACGGAAAGTTTGGGGTCCCATTTTGAGTTCTTCTTCACCTTCTGCTGCCGGGTTTATTATTTCCTGAAGAATCGAATTCAGACTCGGTGATCCAAGTATTCCTCTCTTGGTAGGAGTCAAAACCTGTATGTCATCAGCAGATTTTATAAAGTCATAAAATCTCTCCAATCGGCCTCCAACCAGACCTTTAATTTCCTCGATGATATCGTCTTCGTTATACCTTTCAATTATGAAAAAATCGCTGTCATGACCGCCGGTTTCCGGAAATTCTCCATTGTTGATTAGGTGTGCATTTGTCGCAATTCTGCTATCCTGAGCTTGCCGAAAAATCTCTTTGAGACACACCGTATATATATACTCGCTTGCAATCATATCTCTAAGCACATTTCCCGCTCCAACCGGAGGAAGCTGATCTGCATCTCCTGTAAAGATCACTATCGATCCGCTTTTGATGGCATTAAGAAGTCCGTCCATAAGCATTATGTCAATCATAGACGCTTCATCTATAATAAATACTTCCTGTTCAAGGGGTCTTTCATCGGTTCTGCCAAAGCGCATTTCATCTTCATCAACAGAATACACATATTCAAGAAGTCTATGTATAGTCATTGCAGGCTCTCCCGACGCTTCTTGCATCCTCTTCGCCGCCCTTCCTGTAGGTGCTGACAAAGCAATCGTCATATCCAATCTGTGAAAAATTCTAACCAGAACATTGATTATAGTTGTCTTACCCGTTCCCGGTCCGCCGGTTATTATTGTGGTGCTTCCCATAAGACTCGCCTTGACCGCATATCTTTGCTCATTCGATAATTTAATATTTCTTCCATATTCGTCAGCAAGGTCTTTTTCTGCGTCGCTGATCAAATTGTCAATTGTTGCCGGCACAGCTTTTGGCTCAGCTTCCTTGATACGCTTGAGGTTATATGCAACCCTTTGTTCAGCATAATAATATCCGTATAGATAAACGACTTGTATATCATCTACCATATCCATCTGCAGCTCTCCGGCAAAAGCCATCTGTTTGACTACTTCTCTGACTCTTTCGCTGCTCGCATCTATCAGTTCTACAACGCTCTCAACCAACATGTTTTCCGGCATCAATGTGCTTCCGCTTGAGGCCTCTTTCTTGAGAATAAACTTGATTCCACTTTCTATACGGAATTCGCTTTCCGAATCAAAACCGAGTTTCTCGGCCAACTTATCGGCTTTGCTGAATGTCATGCCATATAAATCATCAACGAGAGCATAAGGATTATCTTTTACAACACGTTCCGATTCTCCGCCATACATTTTATATATACGAACAGCATCGGCCATCTCAATGCCGAGTTCTCTCAGCACGAGAGATATTTTTGCAAAACCACGAGATTCTGCAAAGGACTCTGTTATATTTGCTAATCTTGATGGGCCTATTCCTCTTAACGAAAGTAGTTTCTCCGGTGAATTTTCAATTACCGCTAACGCCTCATCTCCAAATGTATCTATCAGAATGTCCGCCATCTTGGGACCTATACCTCTTATATTACCGGCGGCAAGGAACTCTCTGATAGCATCTATACCTTCCGGTTGTATCTCTTCGTAGCTTATAAAGCTAAACTGCTCACCATACCTCTTGTGTACCGTAAACCTGCCTTCAAGTCTGTAGCTACTACCGGTTTTTGGCTCATTAAAAACACCGGCCACCCTTATAGACCCTTCGTCTGTGGTTAGGATGGCGACGGTGTAGCCATTATCGCTATTGTTGAAAATAATTTTACCGAGCTTGCCTTCTTTAATCATATATTTGATAAACCCTAACAGTGAGCGTTAAATATGCGCAATCCCTTGACCTTCTAGAATGTTTTCTTATATAGCCTTCTATTATCCAAAGTGAATACTCGATCACTGAATTCGCCGGGTTCAATATTTTGAAGAGCTTCTTCGCAGTCATACATCTTCGCATCAAGTATATCTAGGTAATGGAGAATTTCCGCCTCCGGAAACATTGGTTTCTTCGGACTTCCAAACTCCGGTTCATAATGATGGCTGAGAGACATATGTTGTAACATGAGACTTTTCTCCTCATCGATTTCAAGAGCTTTGCCTGCTTCAGCTATGGAATTAACTCCCATTACCAGGTGGCCAAGTAATTTGCCCCTAAGGGTATAGTCCGGAACTACTCCGTTCTCATCTGAATCAATCTCTTCCAGCTTATCTATATCATGAAGAGCAACTCCCGCGAGAAGAAGATCTCTATTAAGATATGTGTACACTTCACATGCCCTGATTCCCATTTCCATCATTCTCATAACATGGTAAAGCAGTCCCCCGTATTCTGCGTGATGATTACTCATTGCCGCCGGGTAATACATTAGCCTATCTTTATTCTTATCATAGAAATATCTGCATATCTTCTTAAAATCATCGTCTTCAAAGCTGTCTATTGTGCCTGTTATAAAATCATACATATATTGTGATTCATGAGGAGCAGATTTATAGAAATCGTATTTGTCTATATTTTCTTCTTTTGTCCTTCCCTTAATAACATCTATGATTATCTGATTCTTACCTTGCCATTCCTTGCATCTGCCTGATAAAGAAATAATCATCCCAATCTTTATATTGCTAAATGAAGAAACTTCTTCATTGGTCAGGGACCATTTTACCGCTTGCACCTCTCCGGTTGCGTCAGCAAGAGTCATATACAGGTGCTTCTTTCCGTTATTTCCATCTCTGATATCAGCATTTCTGACGAGATAACTGTCCGTAATTATGTGTCCTTCATCGGGTTTAAGATCTTTGACATAGTAAGATTTCATGAATATCATTCGACTGTACGCATGCCCATCTCCGGTGAGTATACGCAGCCTTCTCCTTTCACTTCGATATTTCGAGATGTTTTCGTATGGCTTCGATTATACCACAGCCCTTTGCACTGTGTTATAATGAGCCTGTGAATATTGGAGGTGAGATTATGAATTTCGATGCCAAAAAAGCGAAGAACGCAACCATTGAATGGATTCGTCAGTGGTTCGAAAAAAATGGATTCGGATGCAACGCAATAATAGGAATAAGCGGCGGCAAGGACAGCTCAATCGCAGCGGCTCTATGTGTAGAAGCTTTGGGTAAAGACAGAGTTATCGGAGTGATGATGCCGAATGGGGATCAATCTGATATGGACATGGCAGTTCTGCTTGTGAATCATCTCGAGATTGAAAATTATGTAGTTAATATCAAAGGGGCCTTTGACTATCTTCTAAACCAGATTAGTGATACTGGTATAGAAATCAGCGATAACACACGAATCAATCTACCTCCGAGATTAAGGATGTCCACCCTATATGCCGTCGCCCAATCCCGTAATGGTAGGGTTATAAACACAAGCAACCTTTCGGAAGATTGGGTTGGATACTCTACACAATATGGGGATTCTGTCGGCGATATGAGCCCTATGTCCAGCTTTACAGCTGCCGAAATACGTGCCATCGGAAGAGAACTCGGACTTCCTTCAATCCTTGTAGACAAAGTCCCTTCTGATGGACTAACGGGCAAAACAGACGAGGATAGACTAGGATTCACATATGAGGTTCTGGACCGATACATAAGAACAGGCGAAATAGACGATCTTGATATTAAAAATCGAATAGATGAGCTGCATGAGAGAAATCAGTTTAAGCTGAGATTCATGGATTGCTTCAGATATGAAGGCTAATTGCAATATAAAAAGCAATAAAAGTGCCCCTGTTGAGGGGCATTTTTTTGTTGCATAATATATCAATCTTCTAAAACTTTATCAAATTGATTCTAAGTGCATTCATACACACACAGAACGATGAGATGCTCATGGCTGCTGCTGCCCACATTGGGGTAATTGTCCATCCTCCAAATAAAGAGATGAAGGCTCCCGCTGCAAGAGGAATCAACAATATATTGTAGAAAAATGCCCAGAAGAGATTCTCGTGAATATTTCTCAGAGTTTTGCGTCCAAGCTTGATGGCCTTTACAACATCGGTAATACTGCTGTTTATCAGTACAACATCAGCCGATTCGATTGCCACATCTGTGCCGGCTCCTATAGCAATACCAACATCCGCACTGACCAATGCAGGTGCATCATTGATTCCATCTCCGACCATTGCTGTCTTGTCCTTGTCAAGCAAGTCTTGTATAGCTTTTTCTTTGCCATCAGGCATAACCTCTGCAATTACCTCGTCAATACCTACTTCAGCAGCAATAGCTTCCGCTGTCGTACGTTTATCTCCTGTAATCATAACCGTATGAATTCCTAAGGCCTTAAGCTCTGAAATTGCCTGTCTGCTGTCCGTTCTTATTGAGTCGGCAACTGCAACCACTCCGAGTAATTCTCCTCCCTTTGCAAAGAAAATCGATGTTTTCCCTGCATGTGAAAAATTCTCTGTTTCTTGCTGCAGTCTTTCTATGTCTGCCTCGTCAACATTGTTCTCAACCAGGAAGCTTGAATTCCCACCAACAATCCTCAAGGCTTTGCTCCCCTCTGTAATTACTGCCTCAACACCTCTGCCGGCAACTTCTTTGAAGTCTGCGATTCTCAGAGTTGTGCTCTTATAATAATCGCTTACCGCCTTTGCAACAGGATGATCTGATCTTGATTCCAAGGCTGCAGCTACGGAAATCAGCTCTTCTTCAGAAATGTCTCCGTAAGGATGAACATCAGTCACCACAGGCTCTCCGCCCGTTATTGTTCCCGTTTTATCCAAGGCTACAATCTTTATTCTTCCCATCTCCTCAATTGCTGCTGCTGTTTTGAAGAGTATTCCGTTACGAGCTCCTACTCCGCTGCTTACCATTATCGCAACAGGCGTTGCCAGTCCTAAAGCACAAGGACAGCTTATTACCAAAACAGCAATTGCTCTTGTCAGAGCATAAGATACTCCATGCCCGGCAATAAACCAGATAATAAACACCAAAGTCGCTATTCCTATTACCGCAGGAACAAAGATTCCTGCAATCCTATCTGCGACTCTTGAAATAGGTGCTTTTGATCCTACAGTATCGGATACAAGATTTATAATTTGAGCGAGGGCTGTATCTTCGCCGATGCTCTTTGTCTTGACTCTTATATAGCCCGATTTATTAATAGTAGCCGCAGAAACTTTGTCTCCGACACTTTTATCTACAGGCAAGCTTTCTCCCGTCAGTGCGGACTCGTCTATTGCCGCATGCCCTTCAATTATCTCTCCATCGACAGGTATCTTCTCTCCGGGCTTTACTACCACAACTTCTCCCAATCTAATGTAGTCGACACCTACGATTATCTCCTCACCGTCTCTTTCGACATTGGCTGTCTCCGGAACCAAATCAATCAGTGCCTTCAGTTCATTGGTTGTCTTTCCTTTTGAAATCGCCTCAAGCATTTTTCCCACGGTGATAAGTGTTACTATCATCGCTGCCGACTCAAAATAGATATTGTGTCCCCCTTGATGAATTTCTGTCGCTTTGCCTGAAATCATTGTTATGAGCACCCAAGCGCTCCAGAGGTATGAAACACCTGATCCCATAGCCACCAGTGTATCCATATTCGGAGCCAACCTCATAGCTCCCTTAAATCCATTTATAAAAAAAATCCTATTTATGTACAGAATTATCGTAGCAAGAAGCATCTGGATAAGGTAATTCCCTATGCTACCGAATTTTTCTATCGGACCTAAAGGCCAGCCCAGCATGGAATGTCCCATAGAGAAATACATCAAGATTAATAAAAAACCCAAAGATTGAATCAATCTTTTCTTAAGCTTGGGTGTTTCTGTATCTTCAAGGGCCTTTGCTCTATTCCTTATTTTATCTCTGTAACTTACTGAAGTACTTAATTCAGGGAGAGGAGGATGACTCACAGGCTGCACCGTAGCCGGCATCCTCCACAGCTTTAATTATCACTTCAGGTTCAACATCACCTTCAACATTCATAGAATTAGTCAAAAGGTTAACCGATACACTTTCAACTCCTTCGAGCTCTTGTACAGCCTTCTCCACTCTCGCCGAGCAAGCAGCACATCCCATACCGTTCACAGTATAATTTTTCATATATATATCTTCCTTTCTGTACGATTATATCCGTACGATAAATTTATAGCGTTAGATCTCCGTCCTTCACCCATCCGAGTTTACGACAGCCTGTGTTAATAATCGGAGCAAGGATTGCAGGCAGAATAAATGATATGAGGATTAGTCCGAGCCAATCCATACCTGTGATTCCTACTTTTGCTCCCGAAGCAACATCAGCGACCCAGCCGGAGTAAACTCCTATCTGTCCTACAAGCCCACATGTACCCATTCCGCTTGCAACAGGTGCTCCGTTCATCTGCAGCTTAAATATACAAGTGGCTATCGGTCCCGTTATCGCCGCAGTCAAGGTAGGTGCAATCCATATACGAGGATTTTTTACAATATTACCCATTTGAAGCATCGATGTTCCTATTCCTTGTGAGACAAGGCCTCCCCATCTGTTTTCTCTGAATGACATCACGGCAAAACCAACCATCTGTGCACAGCAGCCGGCAACAGCAGCTCCGCCGGCCAGCCCGGTAAGACCCAGTGCTGCACATATAGCCGCTGAAGATATAGGTAATGTAAGAGCAACGCCGACTACTACGGAAACTATAATTCCCATAACAAGAGGCCTAAAATCTGTAGCCCACATTACTATTCTCCCTACTTCCATTGCCATCGCACCAAGACCCGGTGCCCACCAAACTGAGAGAGCTATGCCTGAGCCTATAGTTACAAGAGGAGTGACGAGTATGTCAACCTTAGTCTCTCCACATACTGCCTTTCCAAGCTCTGCAGCAATTATTGCTACGAACAGAACGGCAAGCGGTCCACCGGCCCCACCAAGGGTATTAGCTGCAAAGCCCACGGTTGCAAGCGAGAACAAAACAAGCGGTGGAGCTTTAAGTGCATAGCCTATTGCAACTGCCATAGCAGGACCTGTCATTGCCATCGCAAGACCCCCTGCTGTATACTCAGCACTTCCGACAACAGCTATCGGTTCTGTTAGGAATCCTATATGGAACTGAGTCCCTAGCGTGTTGATAATAGTTCCTATGAGGAGAGAACAGAACAAGCCTTGTGCCATTGCGGACAAAGCATCTATACCATACCTCTTTGCACTAATCTCGATTTGCTTGCGTTCCATAAACAATTTGATAGAATCTTTTGTCATTTTCTCTTTTTTCCCTTATAATAAACTTCGAATAGCAAACACGGATAAATATAAAATTACTGTACATATTGTAACAATAATAACACATGATAAAGTGTAACATAAGAAGAGAGGAAGAGTGCTATTTATGTCTCAAACAAAAAACAAAAAACAAGTCGGTAAAAAAAGAAAGCGGCTTTCGCTTATTATTGCCGTTCTTGCAATTTTACTTGTAATTACCGGAGTGTATGCTTTCGGACTTAGTCCGGTAGATCCCGGTAACGATGAAGCAATTGTAGTTGATATTCCCAGCGGAACAGGTGCGTCTCAGGTCGTATACATTCTTGATGACGCCGGTTTAGTTAGAAATGTTTTTTTCGCAAAAATCAACGCCAGAATTGGTAGGTATAACAGCCTACAGGCCAACGCATACATATTCAGCAAAGGTATGTCATTTCCTAAAATGATGAACGCCATTAACAAAGGAAGTTTTGAGTACATTTCAAAGCGATCTGTCGAGGTTGCTGATGGTGCGAGGCTTGAGCAAGTAGCTGCTGCAATGTCTAAGGAGCTTGACTTCTCAGCTCAGGAAATAATGGATAAATGGTCAGATAAGAAATATATTAAAAAGCTTATCGATAAGTACTGGTTCCTAACCGATGAGATTCTATCTGACGATGTTATCTATCCTCTTGAAGGATATCTATATGCGGATACCTACTTCGTTACTACAGAAAATTCCACTATTGAAGAATTTACCGAAATGTGTCTGGACAGGATGGATGCAGAGCTTACACCAAGGAAGGACCAAATCAAAGCATCGGGCTTCACTGTCCACAAATTCCTTACTCTAACCTCTATTGTAACAAAAGAAGCAAGAGCAGGTGACCAACCTGAGGTTGCGGGTGTATTTATAAATAGGCTAAATAAAAATATGTCTCTCGGCAGTGATGTAACTGTATGTTATATTTTCCAAGAAGACAGAGTTGAATTGAAGGTTAGCCAGCTTGAAAGCGACAATCCTTACAACACGAGAAAATTTGAAGGACTTCCTCCGGGACCTATCTGTCAGGTTGTCGGCGAAGGAATGGATGCGGTTCTCAAATACAAGAAGACCGATAATATATACTTCTTTGCAGATGCTGACGGTAAGGTTCATTTCTTCAAAACACAAGCCGAGTTCGAAAAAGGAATAGAAGAAATTGGACTGCTTCAGGATGATTAAGAGCATCTTCTAAAAGAACACCATCAATATATAATATTGCTTTTAAAACTAAAACCCTACTTTGATTCTCTTGCAGTAGGGTTTTATTATATCTATTCATTTATCACAGTGCAGTTGTCGCCTTGATACTTTATCGTCATGGATATTTCCTTGGCTCCTTTGAGAATTGGTTCAAGGAAGGACTTATCACCCTCCCACATTGGTAGGGCCATTAGATCACTTCTTTTTATCCACTTGAGAACTCCTTCATCGCAATCGGGAGGGAGAAATTTATCTTCACGTATAAAAATCTCCTTGTCTTTTTCATCCTCAGGTTCAAAATCATCCGAATAATATAGATACATATCTTCATTGCCATACATATCTGATCTAAACTTGACTATACCAAGAAATTGGGCCGAATTTAAAATCAGTCCTGTTTCTTCTCTAACCTCACGCATATTACACTCATTCGGATTTTCTGATGGCTCTATTTTACCTCCAACTCCAATCCATTTGCCTTCGTTAATATCGTTTTGTTTCTTATTCCGATACAGCATAAGAAATTCCTCATTATGCTCAATATAGCATACGGTCGTTTTTCCTATCTGTTCGGTTTTGTCCATATCGTTTTGATTGTTTAAGTCCAATTGTATGTACTACTCCACTCTAATACTATTTATCTTTTGATCTTTCAGAGGCTTATCCATCATATTTCTCTCACTGCTGACTATTGTGTCCGCAACTTCCATGCCTGATGTAACTTTACCAAAAGCAGCATACTGTCCATCAAGATGAGGAGAATCAGCTGTCATAATAAAGAACTGTGATCCTGCTGAGTTTGGATCCATTGCTCTTGCCATAGAAAGCACTCCTCTGTTATGTTTAAGATTGTTCTCGAATCCGTTAGCTTTGAATTCTCCTTGTATGCAATGTCCCGGCCCACCCATGCCTGTGCCGTCAGGACATCCGCCTTGTATCATGAAGCCCGGAATTACTCTGTGAAAAATCAATCCGTCATAGAACTTCTCATTAGCAAGCTTCTCAAAATTTTCAGCTGTCTTAGGTGCGATATCCTCATATATCTCACCTCTCATTACGCCACCGTCTTCCATTTCAATAGTAAATTTCTTCATTTTATTCCTCCGTTATTTTATTTTTATTTCATACACATATATGCAAATATTTATATGCGCTGTTTGTATGATCAAAACGATTAAAAACCTTGCTATATTACTTTCGTTATCACTCTACTGATTTTAGCGACTCTGTCATAGATATATTCCTCAGCCTTCTCTGCATTACCAGATTTACGACTACCGCAAATACAAATGTCAAAAGAACAGACCATACATAGTCCATATTGTTCAGTCGCGGCTCAAAATATATCATCTTAACAGCTATATTGTCTATTACAAAGCTCAAAAGCCATTTGCCCACCGGCATACCCACAACTGCGGCAATCGCTATTAAGAACATGTTTTCTCTGAATACGTACTGAGAAACCTCATATTGGTTGAAGCCAAGTACTTTGATGGTTGCAATCTCTCTAATTCTCTCCGTAATATTGATATTTGTCAAATTATACAGAACTATAAAGGCAAGAAGAGCTGCACATAATATTACAACAAAGACCACGGAATTAAGGCTTTTCATCATCTTCGCAACTCTATCCATAAGGTCTACGCTCACAACCGAAGCTGCGGAGTATTCATATCCTTGTGCTTCAGTTGCCAAGTTTCTTATAGTTGCCTCGTCCGAATCTTCCGGAGCATTGATAAGTGCGGTTTTTTTGCTTGGGGCTTTTCCGAAACCTTTCTCATAGGTTTCTTCACTCATAAAGATGTTATCGAAAACATAATTATCACATACTGCTGAAACTGTCACCGTCATCTCTCTATAACCGTCTTTGAGCTTAATCTTGTCTCCGGGATTTATTCCCATTTCTCTTTGTATTTTTCTTACAATCACAACTTCTCCATCACCCGGAAAAGCAACCTTCTTGCCAGATCTATGCAAGTTAATATATTTGTCAAAGTTCTTTCCATCAGATGCGTAGCATTCTATCTCGTCTTTCTTGTCTCCGGCAATAATGTCCATGCTTGAAGTGTGTAAGAATAAAACGTCACCTGTTTTATCATCGGTCTTATCATCCATGTATTTCATGAACTTCTTCTGCCTATCAGCATTCATATCTTTGTTGAATGCAACCTGATAATCATACAGAGAAATTTCCTTAAATTGATAGTCGGCAACCTTTGAGATGCTCGTCTTGATACCAAAGCCGGCTATCATAAGTGCCGTGCATCCGCTTACCCCGATAATCATCATAAGGAATCTTTTTTTGTCTCTGAATATATTCCTCATCGAGACTTTATATAGGAAACTCAATCTGTTCCAAATAGGAGTCATTCGCTCAAGCAAAATTCTCTTGCCCACTTTGGGCGCACGTGGCCTTATCAGACTTGCAGGTGCTACCTTAAAGTTTCCTACTATCGCAGCCAATGTTGCTCCCATTGAACAAATCATTGCAACCGCAAGAGAAATCAACCCCAGTTTCCAATTTATAACATAGTCGACTGTGTCACTAAATCCGTACATCATCGAATAAGCTTTCCAGATTACCGACGGGAACACCTTGCTTCCAATAAAGAAGCCCAGTACTGCTCCGATGAAAGCTGCGCTTCCTGAATAGAACATGTATTTAGACAGTATCGCTCCGTTGCTGTATCCTAAGGCTTTAAGAACTCCTATTTGAGTTCTTTGCTCATCTATCATCCTCGTCATAGTCGTCATGCATACAAGAGCAGCGATTAAAAAGAAAAATACAGGGAATATCTTTGCTATATTATCTACAATATTGGAGTTGCTATCGAATGAAGAATAGCCTGTATTATCCTTCCTTGAAAAAGCATAGGAATTGCCTGTTTCCATCTCGTCAATCTTGTCTTGAGCTTCATTTATCTTATCTTTTGCATCTTCGAGCTTTCTCTCTGCTTTGGTAAACTCTTTATACGCCTCTTTTTTTTGTGTATTCAGTGTTCTCTCACTCTCGATAAGGGTTCCTGATTTCTTGTTGAGAGTTTCCAGCCCGGCTTTCGCTTTACTGATACCGCTATTCACTTGCGCAAGATTTGCTTTTAGTCCATTAATAGTGCCTGTAATAGCGTTTATCGTTGCAATCTGAGTATTATATTCTTGAATATATTCTTCTTCTGTAATTTCTCCGGCTGCATATTTATTTTCAATTTCTGTTTTCTTTGCATTTGCTTGAGCCAAATGGACTTTTGCTTCACTGATTCCTGCCTCAATCTGAGCTTTCTTCGCTTGCAAATTCGCTATTGTAGCGTTCAACTCTTTCTTTGTTGAAGCAACCGTCTTCTTTCCGGAGCTTATCTGATTGGCTGCTGAATTCAATTTGCGTTCAGTATCAGCCTTTGTTTTCTCGAATTCTGCCAGGCTGTCCTCATATTCCTGTTTCTTCTCATCAAGCTTTTCTTGGGCCTCTTTCATGGCAGTAGTCCTGCGTGCCTTGGTTATGTTATCGGCGAGGTCTTCCATAGGCTTTTTATTCCTTGTAAGCTTTGAATTCAGTTCCTCAGATAGAATTTCTTCGTCACCCTCAAGCTTGACGTATAGGGAAGTATAATAATCTAAATCGAAAGAATCTTTATTTATATAGAAAAAAGTATCCAAGGCTCCGTCTCCAATATCGGTAGATCCCCTCTGATAGTCCATATATATTGGTGTGTTGACCTTTCCTACAATGATAAATTCTTTGGCCTTAAATTTCTTGAGCGTATCCTTGTCGTTATTGGCTGAAAGCTTAACTTTATCGCCAATATTATAACCTTCTCCTATTACTGTATATGCATCTATTACGCATTCGTTATTCTTCTCCGGCAATCTGCCTTCGACTACTTTCAATGTATTTATTTTATTCGGAACGGATATAGCTTTAAGTGTTTCTTCTTGCTCTCCGTTCGTCTCTAACAGCACGTCTATGTCTATTGAGCCTTCGCTTTGTGCGACGCCTTCCACCTTTGATGCCATCTTGACGCTTTTATCATCTATTCCATAAGAAGAAAGGATGCGATAGTCATAGAAATTTGTAGATCTAAGATAATCACCTGTTGTTTTAACCATGGACGCTTTACAGTTTTTCAATCCGGCAAAAAAACCAACACCAAGAGCTACAATTGCCAAAATAGCAAGGTAGCGTGTCAATGATGTTATTATTTCTCTCAAAGCAGCTTTTTTAAGCATTTGCAATTTCTACCATTCTATTTCAGCTATAGATATCGGATTATGATTTACGATAACGTCTTGTACGATTCCATTTCTGACGCTTATAACTCTGTCAGCCATAGGTGTTATTGCCTTGTTGTGTGTAATAATGATTACAGTTGCTCCGGAAATATGTGCCTGATCCTGAAGAAGCTGTAATATCGATTTCCCTGTGTTATAGTCAAGGGCGCCTGTTGGCTCATCACAAAGCAGAAGCTTGGGATTTTTTGCAAGTGCTCTTGCTATAGCCACTCTCTGCTGTTCTCCGCCGGAAAGTTGTCCAGGAAAATTTTTCATACGCTCCTCAAGGCCAACCGCTTTGAGTGTTTCGGCCGGATCAAGAGGATCCTTACATATCTGGGTGGCAAGAGAAACGTTTTCAATTGCCGTGAGGTTCTGCACAAGATTATAAAACTGAAATACAAAGCCTATGTCGTATCTTCTATATTTCGTAAGTTCCTTTTGATTCATCTTACTTATCTCTTGCCCATCTAGGATTATCCTTCCCTCGGTCAAGGTATCCATTCCACCAAGAATGTTCAAAAGAGTTGTTTTTCCCGCTCCGGATTCTCCTACGACTATTGCAAGCTCTCCTTTTTTTACCGTAAAACTTGCATCTCGTAAGGCTTCAATACTAACTTCTCCAACTTGATATACCTTGCGGACATTTTCAAAAACAACATAATCTGGGCGAATGTCTTGAATCTCTTCGGACTTCTTCGACTTCTCCTCTTTCTCTTGTGACAGCTCAGCTTCAGCTGCCTGAATAAGCTTTTTGAATTCTGCCATTTCTTGATTTTTGTTCATAATCAACACCTACAAATTATTATCAGATGATAATATTGATACAACCAATTATCAGACCTATAAGACCACCGAGATTGACTATCATATCGAGCTCATTTTTCATTACTGACAGTACTCCCTTTTCAATATCTTCAACTGACATAGAATTGATCTTATCTTCAACTATCCTTGCTACATCTATTCTTCTAAGGGCAGAGTTTACCGCATTTACAACAGATTCCCGGTACGCCTCGATAAGTTTATTTCTTACAAATTTTTCATCATATCCCGCTTCTTCTAACACGTGAATAGGTGTCCTTTTTCCAAGATCTTGTATTTTAGTTCGGCATACTTCTTCGACCATATTCGTCCCACGAGTGTCGATGAATTCAATCATTTTATCACTCACGGTAATCATCATATTATCCACTATCTTATTAGATACAAACAGACTAAGTAATTTGGATGTAGAGAGGGCTTCTTTCGTCATTCTTCCCCCTTCGTCTCTCATCAGTTCCGGTATATCCATCTCCTTAATTGCTTCTATAATTTTTGCAGTAAGAAGTTCTGTAAAACTCTTCTCTATTTTAATATATTTTTTCGGTCCAGCGACAAGAATTGCTCCTGTATCCCGAATATCCTCTGCGAGAATTGCCATAAGCTTATCAATAAGGGGTTTTTCTATCTCCTCTGTAAGCATCCGATTAGATATATCCTCTTTGGTGAAAAGCTCGTCGGCGACTATCTTTCCGGCTGATTTTGCAAGGCGTTTCTTGCCTTTTGGGATTGCTCCCGGTGTAAAGGGTACGGTAAATCCAAATATTTTCTTCTCTTCTCGTGGAACAAATATCATCTTAACCGCTATGTAATTGGTGAAAAATCCTATAACGGCCCCCACAAGTGGAGGCATAAGATAATCACCCACAAATTCCCAGTTCATCTTCTCTCCTTTAATAGTTGCACCTAGTATTTGAGATTTTTTCTAATCTGCTTCCAATCCGGCATAAACCTATCCATCAGTTCATAAAAGCTCCCTCCATGGTTCGGAACCAGAGTGTGCACGAGCTCATGGAGTATTACATAATCAAGTTCTTCATCTGTTCTTGTAGCAAGCATCAGACTCAAATTAATATGGCAGGTTGTAGTATTACAACTTCCCCATCTTGTATGCATGTCTCTTACGCTCCAGCCGGTACAATGAAGCCCGGTCCACTGCTCAATCGCCGGCAATCTTTCGGCGATTCTTCGCTTCAGCGAAGCTCGGCGTTTTTCTTTTTCCGCAGGTGTTGAAGGCGCCGGATGAGCAGAGGACCTTTCCTTAACTCTTGAAATGTTTTTATCTATCCAGTCTCTTCTGCTTCTTACAAAACTTATTATATAACCGTCCGTCATAATATATGGAGCGCTTACAATCACTTTGCCATCCGGATCTTTAACTCTAATATTCATTCTTTTGATTCGCTTGCGAGTTACCTCAACAGGCAGTTCATCAATATATATAACCTTCTTCATAGTCTATATAATACCATATTATATAAAATTATATTGAAAAACCGAGGTTATATAACCTCGGTTTAATATAATTATTAAATTATTTTCAGGAAGTTCCACATAATATGGGCATACCACTTGCCTATTTCCAGCACTCTGCCTTGCTCTCATCAAGATCTATATTCTTAGCCTTGAAAACAGGTTGTAGACCTGCTTTTTTCTGATCTGTATAATCTTTGAGAGACTTGATGGCCACTCCACCAAGTATTGCAATCGTCGGAATATTACAAACTACCATTAGTCCTTGGAACATATCAGCTGTATCCCATACAAGACCTGCCTGTGCAATTGCCCCCAAGAACACGAGTACTGTAGCAACTATTCTGAATACCAATGATTCTGTCTTAGATATATCCCTTTTCAGGATAAATGCCAAACATCCTTCACAGTATGCGTAGTTGCCGATAAGAGTAGTAAACGCAAACAATGACATTGATACTGCAATGAAAACAGGGCCAAAAGTTCCAAGCGAAGTATGCATACAAGTCTGAACATAGCCTGCAGCGTCAGCAGCACCGTCGACGACAAAATCAGCCGGATTAATGCTTGTTGTTGAAAGACACATAAACGCTGTTGCTGAACAAATAAGAAGCGTATCGATAAATACAGATAATGTCTGTACAAGTCCCTGCTTTACCGGATGAGCGACATCCGCTTTGGCTGCAGCGTTAGGAGCAGAACCCATACCAGCTTCATTTGAGTAAAGTCCTCTCTTGAGTCCCCACATGAGGCACGACCCGGCAAATCCGCCAAAGATTGCTTGTAAATCAAACGCACTTGCGAAAATCAAAGAAAACATTTTTCCGAGGTTGGAAGCATTCATAACGAGAACTACAATGGAAACTCCAACATAGATCAGTCCCATAATAGGTACAAGGAATTCTGTAACCTTTGAAAGTCTTCTCGCTCCACCAATTACAATAGCAGCAAACAGCAGTGCAAGAATAGCTCCGATTACAGCTGCTGTGTTCTTGCCATAGAAATCAAAAGTAGCAAATGTTGATTGCAGGTTATATGCCGCCAACATATTATATCCTACCGCGTATGTAAAGATAATGAGGAATGAGAACAGGACTCCCAGCCATCTCTGTCCAAGAGCGTTCTGCATATAATATGAAGGTCCACCGTAGTAAGTTCCATCATCTGCTTTTTTCTTATAAATTTGTGCAAGAGTGGACTCGATAAATGCGTTTGCACCACCAAAGATAGCTGTAATCCACATCCAGAAAATCGCTCCCGGTCCTCCAAGCACGATAGCTGTACATACACCGATAATGTTTCCTGTACCTACTCTCGATGCTGTGGAAATCATCAACGCTCCGAAAGATGAGATACCATTCTCATTCTCAGGTTTCTCCATAACGACCTTAAGCATCTCAGGGAATAAACGAACCTGAACAGCCTTAGTTCTGATTGTAAAGTAGATACCCACAGCAATCAGGAACATAGGTACAACATATGGCTGATACAGAATGTTATTCATAAAACCAACAAAAGCACTCATAATATTCTCCTTTTCCAAAATACGACTTCTAAGTTAAAACATACATACTTGTTAATAACAACAAGTTCATATCAATCACACGTGATTATTTTATCAAAACATAAAATATGTGTCTATAGATTTTTGATATTTTGTATAATTGTATACAACTTTGCCGTCAATTATCAAATCCTTTTGTCTTTACTCTCCAATTATAGGGACTTGACCGCTTTTATTAATGCCTCTGTCTCTTCATCAGTCGTTGCCCAAGAGGTGCAAAACCTTACAAGACCATGATTATCATCAACCCAATGGTCAAATTCAAATATAAATTCCCTGCTCAATGAATCCATAGCAGTCTTAGGAAGTGCGTAGAACAGCTGATTAGTGGTTCCTTTAATAAAAGGTGTGAAGCCGGCTTCTTCAAAGGCCTCTTGAATTCTGTCCGCTTTGCGTACAGCTGCTTCGGTAATATCAAAATACAAACCGTCTCTAAACTGCACAGAGTATTGCAACCCTATAAGCCATCCTTTTGCCAGAAGAGCTCCATTCATCTTCATGTAATTTCTAAAGTCTTCATTAACTTCTGTACTTTTTATGACGACAGCCTCGCCGATAAAGTTCCCACATTTTGTGCCTCCAATATAGAATGCATCTGAAAGTCTGTGTATATCCTTGATAGTAAGATCGCAGTTTGATGCAGCAAGTCCGTATCCCAGTCTTGCTCCATCAACATATAAATATAAATCGTACTTATCACATACCTCACGCAGAGCTTCAAGTTCTGCAAGAGAATATATAGTGCCAAATTCAGTCGGATAACTTATATAGACTGCCTTTGGATGGGTAATATGTTCGTATGTAGGTGAGTTATTGCAGTTTCTCATAAATTCATCCACTTGTGATGCGCTAAGTTTCCCATCAACACCCGGTACTGTTTCTACCTTGTGTCCTGTATTCTCAACAGCTCCGGATTCATGAACAACAATATGTCCCGAATCAACAGAAATAACAGAATTAAATGGATGTCTCAACATTGCCGATAAAACAATGAAGTTCGTTTGCGTCCCTGCAACCAAAAAATGCACATTGGCATTCTTGTCTCCCACAACATTCTTAATGGTTGTCTCTGCTTCCTCACACCATTCATCTTTGCAATATCCGCCGTATGCATTGTTGTTATCCTCGGTTAACACCTTCAATATCTCCGGGTGCATGCCATGATTATAGTCGTTATTATAGCGAATCATCTGTTATCTCCTCCTATTTCATATTCAGTTCAATGCATTAAACCAGATTGAGCTTTTTAATACCAACAATCGTACAAATTTCAGTTAATTATACCACAGGACAAACACCTTGAGACTGGTTTTAATGGTATAATAAAATACTAAAATTTATAGGATGGGCTGATATTATGAATTCAAAAATTAAAATTAATGATAAAATATGCGGTTTTACAGTAACTGATATACAGGATGCATATGATGCAGGGGGCAGACTTCTGCGTATGGAGCACGAGCACACCGGTGCGCAGCTTTGCTGGATAGATAACGGAGAAGAAAATAAACTTTTTTCTGTAGGCTTTAAAACTCTCCCTGAGGACAGCACAGGAGTTTTTCATATTATTGAACACTCTGTCCTTTGCGGATCAGAGAAATTTCCTGTCAAAGAACCATTTGTAGAGCTCTTGAAATCATCTATGAATACTTTCCTTAATGCTATGACTTTTCCTGACAAGACTCTCTATCCTGTATCTAGCCGTGTCGAGCAGGATTATCTTAATTTGACCGAAGTATATCTCGACGCTGTTTTCAATCCCCTCATACTCAAAGACAGTAAAATTTTCTATCAGGAGGGTCATCATATTGAAACAACCGGAGATATTCCTGAGTATAAAGGTGTTGTCTTCAATGAAATGAAAGGGGCTATGTCAGATGTTGACAGAGTTGCAGAAGAAGGAATGAACAAGCTTCTCTTTCCAGATAACTGCTATCAATATAATTCAGGTGGTAACCCTGAGGCAATAACGGATCTTACATATGAAGATTTTATAGATGCCTATAAAAAATCCTATCATCCATCAAATTCGTATTTCTATCTCGACGGAGATATTCCTCTTGAGAAAACTCTTGAGATGATAAACTCATATCTAATCCATTTTGACAAGTCAGAGAATCTTCCCGAGATTACAACACAGACTCCAGTAACAGGTAAGGGAACTATGCAATTCGATACCAATGATGATGATGCAAAGGCTGTGGTTTGTTTTGGTAAGATTATTTGCGGATGGGAAGACAGGTGCAAGGTGCTCGCCATGCATGTGCTTTGCGACTACCTTGCCGACTCGAACGAGTCGCCGCTCAAAAGAGCAGTCCTGTCTTCCGGTCTCGCTGAGGATATGGAAGTCTACCTTATAGATGGAATAGCTCAGCCATATCTTATGATGATGTTCAGAGGAACCTCTCCGGATCATGCAGCCAAACTACAGGAAATCTCAGAGCAAACCGTTTCAGATATCATTAATCAAGGTATACCTCATGATTCATTGACTGCAATAGTCAACCAAATGGAATTCAGGCAGAGGCAGCTTCCGGAGCCACAGGGCCTGTATAGGGCCTCATATGCACTCTCTTCTTGGCTTTACGGTGGGGATCCTCTTCTTTATATCAAAACAGGAGAAGCCATTTCCGAGCTTCGAGAAGCAATCAATAATAACATTGTCAAAGATCTAGCACAGAATTATTTTGCAGATATGTCAGATTTTTCCAAGCTATATCTAATCCCTTCATCTACACTCGGAGAAGAACGAGGTAAAGAAGAAAACGCAAAGCTTATCAAGACCTTGTCCGAAATGCCCTCGGAAGAGAAGATTGCCCTTGATAATATGAATGTAGAACTTGAAAAATGGCAACATGAACCTGATAGCGAATCGGCGATTGCCTCAATCCCAAGACTTCGATTAGAAGAAATAGATAAAACAGTTAACTTCCCTACAACAAAAATCAGCGAAATATCCGGTGTCAAAATTCTGTATCACGATTTACCATCCAACGATGTAATCTACCTTACCTGCTATTTCCCGCTGACGGATCTTTCTCTCGAAGAGCTCACCGTATTCTCGTTGATGGCGGAGCTTTATAGGGAGCTACCTACGGAAAACTACGATGTGACAAGCCTTGCGAAAGAGATTAAGAAATATATAGGTTCTTTAAACTTTGATATTGACACTTATGCAAAAGACGACGACAGATCATCATGTACTCCTTGTATCAAGGTACAAGCAGCTTTTCTCAAGGAAAATCTCGCCCAGGCGGAGAGCTTGATATATGAGATCCTCCTCAAGACTAAATTTGATGATTCGGAACGCATACGAGAACTTGTAACACAAATAGACGAGGAGGGCAAAAGATTTGCTGTCTCTTCTGGAAATCGCCTTGGTGCTCTTGTCGCACGCTCACATTACTCATCAATGGCTGCTGTATCTGAAGCAACAGGAGGTTATACTTTCATACAATACCTCCATAAAATTAACCAGGATTTTGATGCCAAATTCAAAGAATTTCAAGACCTTGTTACACATGTAAATAATTCTATAGGCAGACAAGGAATGGTATTGAGCATCACTTCATCTGAGGAAGTTGATTTGACCGATTTTATAAATCGCTTTGCAGAGGGTTCAGACAAACCTATTGCAGCCCAATATACAACAACTCTTCCGGCGAAGGTTGGTATTGCCGTACCTTCATCGGTTTCACATGCCGTTATCGCCTATGACCTAATAAGGATGGGCATCAAAGCCGATGGCAGTCTTCATGTCGCAACAAGCATCGTCTCCTTTTCTTATCTTTGGAACGAAATCAGAGTAAAAGGTGGTGCCTACGGTGCATCAATGTCATCAAGCAGAAACGGCTCTCTTCTTTGTCACACCTACAGAGATCCCAGTCCTGCCAGATCGATTGACAAATTTGCCAATATAGCTGCATTCATAGATGATTATGCAAATAATCCGGGAAACAGTCTTGATGGTTTCATCATATCAACATTATCCAACACAGATCCTCTCGTATCCCCGGGAATCAAAGGCAGGATAGCCGACGATTTCTATCTGTCAGGTCTCAGCAATGATTACAGAATTCGTTTACGCAATGATATGCTCGAAACCACACCGGATACCCTAAGAAAATGGAGCGAAGCCTTCCGAAAGATCTCGGACGAAGGCAGCGTATGTATTGTGGGCAGCGAAGCGGAACTAAAGGAATGTGCAGGTTTGACCATATATAAACTATAGTGCAAAGAGCCCATTGTCATTATAAACAATGGGCTCTTAATTTACATATAACATTAACGACACTTGATTTTGAATAATCGAAAGATAAATTCAAAGCAAGTGTCGTTTTTCGTTAGATTATACTAATATACTAAAGGCCTTTTGCCTTGTATATCTGAGTATAACTTCCATCTTCATTGCAAATCACCATAATCTCCATTTCGTCATGATCCGGATCAAACAGAGGCTCGGGTGCATTGTATCTAACACAAGTACCACAACTGCTGCTCAGATTTCTTGGAACCGGCATAGTCCTTGCCTCATATCCCTTAGATCGGCATAGCCTCTCATATCTTATCGATCCAAAATGCATAAAGAATGTCGCTATATAAGTATTCATGGCATCACTATACCATTACTTGGATATTTTGAGAAGGAATTCTCCATCTTTTTCCTCAACAGCAACTTTGTATCCTTGACTCTCTGCATAACGGGTTACATTCTCACGAGGTGTATTCGAATCTACAAGAACCTCATAATAATCCCCTTTGCTCTTCATAGCCTTCTGCGTCATGATGACAGGCGTTGGACATGAAAGTCCTCTTGCATCAACCATAATAACCCTCCTCTATTTTGTTTCAGTCGCTACCTTAGCGTCCTGCCTTACATAAGTATTTACAACCCCAATAATTGCAACCACGATGATGCCGATGATAACTGCTGTCTTACCTGCAGGTGTAGGCCCTTCGCCACTTGCTGCCAATCCAAAGTTGTGGCAGAATGCAGCACCGACCATAAGTCCAATAATCGTAACCGCACTGTCTGCACTTCCCTCACCGGACATAACCAGCTGTCTGAGCGGACATCCACCAAGCAACACGCATGCAAAACCTACTAAGAGCATTCCAAGCGCATTCCACAGTCCGTCAGTATGTGCAACAGGTTGTCCCTCTATTCCTAAAACGAAGTAAGGTGTTCCTGTAACAGCACCCAAAACCAGATTCGTAACGAAAGCGGCAACAAGAATAGCTAGGAATCCTAGAATAAGTCTTGTTTCTCTAAAAAGAACCAAGTCCCTTATTCCGCCTACCATACAAAGTCTTGTCCTCTGAGCAAATACTCCAACAAAGAGTCCTGCCGCCAAAGATACTCCAACTGCTGCATGCATAGCACCCGGCCCCACGCCCTCTGCAGTGAAAGCGATATATGCCGGTTTAATAATAAGCAAAGCAAAGATTACAAGTTCAATTATAGGGAGAATATATCCTTCCGACTTTGTCAAGGTATATGTTCTCTTAAGAGAGTAGCCGTTCTTCAAGAAGAAAATTCCACAGAATATTCCGGCTGTAAATCCAACCAAGCCCGCAAGAGCATTCAAATCTCCGCCTGCAAGTCTTAGAATCATTCTATACGGGCATCCCAGGAACATAAGACATCCTACCATTGCAAAGAATCCAAGGACAAATCTTGTCATCGGAGCACTTCCACCTTGAGATCTGAACTCTTTCTTTGCAAATGCAGCGAGGAAAGCACCAATAACGATTCCAATAATCTCAGGTCTTATGTACTGAACCGGCGGAGCTTTATGCAATCCCAAGCCTCCGGCAGTGTCACGCAGGAAGCAAGCAATACAGAAGCCCATATTCTTAGGATTTCCGAAATACACAAGTGCTGCCGAAATAACACCTATCGCAAGGCCTACTATAGTCATCATGAGCTTGTCATTTTTCTTATTCATATTTTTCCTCCATATTTTTATGAATTATGTAGTATTGACANNTATGTAGTATTGACAAGGGAATAAAACCTATTCCCATACTCATTTTACGACCCATACCGGCTCAACTCAAATAGAGTTTGTTAATACTTTCGCAATCTAATATATCAATTTTCAATACTCTATTTCTTGTTTACACTTTTAAGATTCACTTCCATTTTTGTCTCTTGCTCCACCGCGTGCTCTTCTTCAGCTTTTCTTAAAATTGCACCAAGTCCATGCAAAGCTTCAAAGGGTGCAAACTGCTTTGCTCTTTGTGAGTTGGGCATTTTTTGTCTCTTCTTATTTCGTTCCATCAAATCCCCCTATTCCTTATGCCCTCCTATTTGCTTATTTCTCTCCAAAGTCGTAGCAGCTTCCTCGAGATCCATCCCCTTGAATACGGCATTTTTGCCGTATTTGTCTCTTAGATAATTTACAGTTGTTTGTAATGCCTCATCTCTCTTGATACGAATATGAATCTCGGTTACAGGGTTTTGTAATCCTTCACTGCGTACGCGACCTGTTGTTTTGCCCTCTTTTCTTGCCTCTTCATACTCAACCTCAAATATATTTATCTGCTTGTTAGCTCTGACATCCTTTATATCGTTAAAGTTTATATATACGCGCCTCACAGGATATTCTTCATTAACAATTTTTCTGTATAGATCTGCCACTGCAGGTATGATAATTGTCGATGCATTCAACGGAATCGTAAATGAAACCGAACCTCTTACCATTGGGAGCTTAAGTGCATTGGAATACCCAATTGACATGGAAATATTTGCTGTTACCATACCAATTTTCGTCATTTCCAAACACATCTGCTCTGTCATCTCTTTGATGATGAGTTCTCCCTCGTCGTAGCTATAATCTCTCATCAGAACTTGTCCCCGTGAAATAGAACGACTTTTGTTTTTATAACCTTTGATATCAGCTATTGTTGTGGGCTCGACTCCCCACGCATGATCAATCAGTAGCTCTGCATCGACCCCGAACATTTTATACATCAGGTCCTCATCAGCATAAGCTATTTCCCTCATAGTATAGATCCCGATTTTGGCAAGCTTGCGTGCCGTTCCCGGCCCGATTCTCCAAAAATCCGTAATTGGCTTATAGTCCCAGAGGGTATTTATATATGATTCCTGATTCAAATCTCCTATAAAATTCGGTGAATGCTTTGCTGTTATATCAAGTGCAATTTTAGCAAGATACATGTTTGTTCCTATACCTGCCGTTGCCCTTACTCCTACCCTTTCAAGAACCTCTTTCATCAAAAACTCTGCCATTTCCTTGGGAGTAAAACCATACCCCTTCAGATATGCTGTTGCATCAATAAACACCTCATCTATTGAGTATACATGTATATCCTCTGGCGATACGTAGTCTAGATACACCTTATATATCCTTGCCGCATAGTCCATATAAAGCTGCATCCTCGGCGGAGCCATAATATATTTAAGGTGCTTGGGAATTTCAAATACCCTAGCTCTTCCGCTTACTCCTTGTGCCTTGAGGGAAGGGGAAACTGCAAGACAAATAGTTTTATCCGTCCTTGTCGGATCTGCCACCACAAGATCTGTTGTCATCGGATCTAAGCCTCTCTCCACGCATTCAACCGAAGCATAGAAAGACTTCAGGTCTATCGAAATATAAACCCTACTCTCATCCGCAATATGATCTTTGTGTACATTGTTCTTCATATTATAATGCTCTCTTGCGATATTCTCCCGGTGTCATTTCTTCAATGTTCGTAAAACTCTTTGTGAAGTAGCTCTGAGAACAGAAAGTCAAACGCTCTGCAATATCTGCAATCGTCAAATCGGTTTCTACAAGAAGCCTCTTGGCTTCGGCAATTCTTTCTCTTAATATAAATTCACTTATTGTAATCCCCAGCTCTTCTTTGAAAATTGCCGAAGCATAGGTTCTACTCAAATTAACCTCATCCGCAATTTGCACGAGCTCAATTTTTTCGTTAAGATGCTCCTCAATATAAGTCATCATTCTAGCCAATCTCAGTGAATGTTTTTTGCTCTTAAGTACATATCTGACCTTTACTGCAAAGTCATGAGCCATTCCGTGAACCAAATCATATAAATCAGGTAGAGAAACAGCATGTTCAAACTCCTTAACAAATTGATCTCTAATATCATATGCGACCATATCAAGAAGCCCAGCCTGAATTGCAATCACACACATCTCCGAAGCTGCACATACTGATTCATAATGCATCTTACTCATTGCATCACTATATGAACCGCATTTATTAAAAAGTGCCGTTGGATATTCGTAGTTTTGTTGTGACAGTTCAGATATCCTGCCTGCATTTCCCTCTTGAATAGCATCAAAATATTGCTTTTTCTTAATATACGGAAGATAAACATGATTTCGACGCGTGCGACTTAGAATAAGATTTATTGTTTGTTTGTTTGCCATTTCTTTTTTTCTTGCTTATTTATAATTAAATTAAGCTTTCTCCTAATTTTTTTATATTTTTCATAACAAAATTATAACATATTCATTTATTAAATCATATAATCAAGGTGCAATCAGTGTTTGCATGTAAACTTGTCGGTTCAGCCCGAGAGGGTATGTTTACAGGCAACACAGCCTATTCTCCTTTCTACGGGGAGAATAGGCAAACATACGATTAGCTAATAGTGCTTTGAGAAAACAGCTTTATTTGGATCATTCGGGGGGGCGATCGAGATAAAGCTTTTTTCATGCAAAAAAGGGAGTGGCTATCCACTACCTTCTTGCTATATCCGACATATTCTATCTGTTCTTGGTATTACTTTGATGCTTTCCGTCTTTAATTCGTTTTATTCGCTTTATGCGTAATAGCGTAATCAGAAAAACCGTCAACACTCCCATAACTACAATTATTAAAATATCAATTTTCTTATTTATGACAAACAAGAATTCATTTTCGTAATCGCTATTTTTAAATTCTTCCTTTTTATCCTCTGCTTCTTCCCCCTCAATTTGACCAGAATTGGTCTGGCGATCTTCTTGCTTTCCGGCATCCAAGGCAACCGATTCATCTTCTATCGGTTGTTCTCCCGATTCAACAGACATTGAGGGAGATTTCGAATCTTCACCTTGCTCATTAGCCGCCAAAATTCCCACAGGAAACAATGATACAATTATTGACAATATAAGTGTTATAAATGTTGCCCTGACAATCACAGATCTTTCCATTTTACTTTTTTGCAACCTACCTTGTGTTAACCGATTCAACTTTGCTCCATGATGAGTAATATTTCTTTTTTCCTATTTTCTTGTAAGATCGAACCTGAACATAATATTTCTTTTTATCCCTAAGCTTTTTAACACTTTGTGATACTTTGTTATACGAAGTTCCTATAGTTTTTGTTTTCGCAGATGACATATTGGAACTTGTGCTATATCTTAGCTGGTAACCACTCACATAATTACTCGGAGATTTATACACTTGAACCTTAAACCCATTATTTAATGCACTAAGCCTGTAAATGGATGCCGGTTTCACAACTATTGAGTATGAAGACGTTATATATCCCGGATATGTCTTCCCAGTTACATAAACCTTATATGATCCCGGATTTTTACTGCCACTTGAGTATTTTATAGTAACACTATCGTTACTGATTTTCAGACCTTCATAATATGACGTAACCAGAGGTTTTATGACTTTTCCAGTATAATAATATCTTGTTTCTGAAGTTGAAGCCGTGATCAGGGATCTTCTTGGATCGTTACCCGAACGATTCTTAATCCAATCTCCGTTAACAGAAATGTCAGCAGTACCTACAAGTGATTTGTCTTTGTAAACTCCTAGCAGCATCCCTGTCTTTACTGTTTTTGTATCGGAAAGTTTTGCCCCTCGGGCGTCAATAACCGAAAGGCTGTAATTCTCGTAACCTTCTATAAAACCGAGATTATTCAAGAATTCTCTTACCGTAAGCCCGGTAGGTACATTTCTTACATACGAGTCTCCGATTTCAAACAGATAAAGCGGCTCTGATTTCTGAGGGGCTTCTTCTGTAGGTCCAGGAACTTCGGTATTAACTTCAGCTGAAGTTCCACCCTCCCCTGAATCAAATCCTGTTTTCCCGGAGACTGTCTCTCCTAATTCTGAAAGATCTTCTTCTGTCTCCTCTACCGGTAAGCCCGTTACATCTCCTGCGACAGCAGTCTCCTCTTCTTGGTTTTGCTGAGGCGAAACATTTCCGAAAATATATTGTGTTTCTCCAAGTTCATTGGTGTAATTGGCATTGTCTAATCCTATGCGACTTATGAATCCGGTTCCTATCGTGAATGGAATCAGTGCGTACCCATTGTAACTTCCGATTCCTCTAATATAAGCATACGCTTGCTGATCGCCTTTCTTAATATTGTTAATATATCCAATAGTATAGTCTTTACCTTGAATGAGATTTTTTCCTTTATTTATAACTTCAAATTTAGGTTCGACAGTTTTACCTGAGTAATTCCAATCTGTGACCCCATATATCTCGCTGTTTGTAATATCGTTCTGATCATTCGATTTTGGATTTCTCTTGATATACCAAAAGTTTCCATCTGTAGATCCAATTTTTCCTGTACTACTTGAATAAATCCCGTTTATCAACGCAGTACTGGTAAATTGCCACTTACTATAAGTCTTTGTTGATGTGCATTTACTATAGTATTGAGCACACCACAAATCCACATCGCTTCCGATATTATTCTCATCAATCATCGAACTGAAAAAGCTCGTATTTGCATATATACCTACTTCGTAACCCTCGGCCTTGACCGTATCACAGAATGCTTTGGCACATTTCGTTGCTTGGATCTTGTTATTCTTAATACTATAGAGTCTACCCTTATCACTTCCGGAAGAAGGTCCTGCATATTCATAATCCATATATATAGGGAGGTCGAGGTCCTTTGGTTTGATACCGAGCTTCTTAAGCCTATTAACAGCCTTAGTTGCTTCAGCCTTTGCTTCTGTAACGGTTGTAGCCTGTGAAAACACATAAGCACCTACCATTACACCCGCATCCTTTGCTTTGCGATAATGTCTTTCAAATTTTTCATCATCCCACATTGATCCTGATGACCCATAACCGGTATAGGTAACTCTTAAGATTGCAAAGTCGACATTGTTTTCTTTTTTTGCAGTGCTCCAATTGGTGTTTGCTGACTGATAAGTTGAAATATCAACGCCGTTTGTCATAAGGTAACCACTGAATTTAGACTTATGCATATATGTCGTTCTTCCTGTGCTGCCGTAAGGTGAATTAGAAGTAAATTCTGACGCAGCAAGAACCGGTATCGGTATAGCTCCGATACCAACTGCAAAGCATAATGTCATCATTAGTGCTATTATTTTTTTGTGTTTTTTTTCATTTTTTCTATTCATCTTATCTCTAATTACAACCTAAAAAGCTCCTTAACTTTCTCTTTCTTGAGATTTTCGCCCTTTATCTCGATAAGGCCTATTTTTTCCTCTTCGACTTTTCTTATCTCGCATTCACGAGGTACATATTCAAATTTCAGCCATGAACCATCTACACTCTTTACGACTCCTTTGGCTTCCAGAACCTCTCCGCATTTATCAAAGCTATGAATTATGTTAACGAGATCTTCTTTTGAATATTTATTTGACGTAGCAGCTTCCATCTCTTCAATATCGTATCCATGATGAATTGCTCTATCGCATTTATCACCACAGCTCTCATGATTATAAGGATATTCCTTGACTTGTTTCTCTTCCATATTGCACCTCGCTTTATTTACATTATTATCATTTTTGTTAATGTTTATATTTATTAATGTCATTGCGAAATTTGGCTGTCCTTATACATTTATCTTGTGATATTTCGTAAGGCTATTCTGCATATTTGCTCGGAATCCCAAAATACTCCTCCATCGTAATCCAGTTCCCATCATTATATAAGATTTCGGCTAATTCTTTTCCTACATATCTGTAGTGCCAAGACTCAAATATGTATCCTGTTATCTCTGTTTTTCCCTTTACATATCTTAATATCCAGCCATACTTATAAGCATTATCGTTAAGCCACTTGCCTTCCGCTGTGTCTTCAAAATGATCTTCAACAGAGTTTATGTCTACAGCTAACCCAGTTTGATGTTCAGAATGTCCCGGTCTTGCAGAATAGGAATCGGCTTTTTCTTTTCCATCTTTGGCAATATAATAATTATAAAGAGATTTTTGTGTGCTGTAAGAACGATATCCACTGACAATGCTGATATCTATTCCGTCCTTTTGTGCGGCATTGTCCATTTTATTCCATGCCTTCGCCGCTTTGTCAGTCAAGTCTCCCGGCCCATAGCTTACAGGTAAAGTAAAAGTTTTGCTAGCAACAAGAACCCCATCAACTGTCGTTACTCCATCCTTTCTCTTTCCTATAAACCCATTCGATGTAACAAATGATATATCATCATCGTTTGCATTGATATCGATTACATTTACTTTAATCTTTTTTTTCGACTTATTTCCCGATTCGTCCTCAGCGGAAATTTCTATTTCATAGTCACCAATCTTATTGGTTTTTACCTGTCCTTTATAATTGACATCGATAATTTCACCTGAATTATCAATAACTCTGATTGCTTTTTTCGGTTCGAATGGTTGTCCGAGTAAGCAATTGATTGAATTTGATACCTGTATTTCAGGTGGCTTCGTATCCGATACTTTAACCTTGAATTCATATGGTATAGTTTTACCGTTTATTTCAATATTTACCGAAACTTTGACCTTTCCGGCTTTACTTGTATCTATTTCTACATCTTCCATGAGCTTACCTTTTTTTACACTTTCAATATAATCGGAAGCCTTTGCCTTCGAGTTAATCTCCGCGTGCAAATCTTTCGCAAGAATAACTCTGGATTTTGTCCAAAGGAAGCTCAGATATGCAATTGATCCGACGATTGCGATTAACAGAATCAAAATTATTTTCTTTTTCATAATCTTTTTCTCCGGATATCCTCTACAAATTGATATATTACGCAAATGTCCCTCTTAGGGTAAGAATATCACGGATTACATGTAATTAGGCCATATTTGTATCTATTTGTTATCTAAATATCCCTCCTAGTCTTGTTCTGGTAGTGACTTTAATACGTTATTCCAATATAATTAACATATGAATTTTAAGATGAATGAACGCAAAGGTGAATTTATTGTAGGTCTGGCCCTTGCACTGAGGGGCTCTTCTCTTCTTTTTGGTAAAATCGCACTGAGAACAATGGGACCTTTTCTTTTGATGGGTACGCGATTTATTATTGCATTTGTACTAATCGGTCTTATATTTCATAAACAATTGGTCAAAGTAACGAGAACAGAGCTCTGGCACTGTACATTACTTGGTTTTTTCTTCTTTCTTTCTATGGCCTTCGAGTTGAACGGTCTCAAAACCACACCTTCTTCTGTCACGGCTTTCCTTGAGGGATCTGTTGTTGTTACCGTTCCTGTTATAACATGTATTGTGACGAGAAAACTTCCTACGCGAATGGTGGTTCTGACTTCAATTATCGCTCTTCTTGGTGTGGGTTTTCTGACTCTTAAAGGTGGACGGATAGGATTTACGACAGGCGAACTTCTTATACTGACAAGTGCTATGTGGTACTCTATTACTGTGCTTATCACGGATAAAGCTGCAAAAAACGACGATCCTATGGTAATCGCCATATATCAGCTTCTATTCATATCTCTCTTTGCATTTGCCGGCGCATTCATCTGGGAGGACATTCGTCTTCCACAAAACACAACTGAGTGGAGTGCTATTCTGGCTCTCGCTTTGATATGTAGCGGCTTAGGCTTCACTTTGCAGCCTCTGGGACAGAAATATATAACGCCTGAGAGAGCAGGATTGCTTTCCGTATTCAACCCTCTTTCCGCATCGACTCTTGGTATCATATTCCTTGGCGAAAAAATAACTTGGAGCATCTTTGTAGGCTCACTTCTTATTATTATTTCAATCTTCTTACCGTCCTTTATCAATAAAAAACCAACTACTCTCGACGAGAACATTTCCGAAACAAATCTGCCCAAGTCCGATTGCAGCAACACAGAACCCTAAATTTTTACTTCTCTTAGACTAGAAAACTTTCCGGCTCCGCAATATATTTATCCAATTCAAAAGGATTCAGTATTTCTTTGTCCGTTACTACACCCTTTACAAGCTCAGGCGGTGTTATATCGAACGCAGGATAGTAACCTTTGACATTTTGGTTTGATGTAGGTATTCCCATTGCCTGTAGAACGAAGGTCGGCTCCCTCATCTCAATCTTAACTGTATCGACACTCGGATGACCCTTATCAGGTGCTCCTGTTACATAATAAGGAACATTATGAGAATTTGCTACAAGAGCAATCTGATATGTCCCCACCTTATTGATGACGTGACCATCTCCACAAATCACATCAGCTGCTGACGTAAATATATCTATCCCTTCATTTTTCATCACAGTCGCAGGCATATTATCAGTTATAACTGTTACATCAAATCCCATATCGTAGGCTACTGTCGCGGTTAATCTTGACCCCTGAAAATATGGCCTGGTTTCTGGGCAGAAAAGCTTTATATCCTTGCCTTGATTCCTCGCTTCTTTGAGCATTTGTCCAACCATCGTCTCGGCAAAACACTGTGTCATTATACTTCCTTTAGTTGGAAACTTATTTGCAAGGTGCTTTGCAGCCATTCCAATTTTACTATATCTGATATTGTTCATATCGACAGCATGAGCTCTGATTGCTTCTGCAATATTTTGATTTCCGCTCTCGAGTTCTTTCTTGGCAACTTCAAGACAAGATACGGTGATGCTCTTCATACGTTTTGCGGTTGTCGGTCTTGCGTTTGCGATTGCAACAGCCGCTTCCGTCAAATATCGCAGTTGAGCCCCCGAACTTTGTCCTCGACATTCATAAGCTGCAAGAGCCATGCCCATAGCTGCAGCGACATATGGTCCCGCACTTTGAGTGACCATATCAGCAATCGCCTTTACTACTTCACGGTATTCCTTGCATTCACAAAACTTTACTTCAATAGGGTAAATTCTTCGATCCAGAATCCTTACCATTCCGTCTTCATACCAAGCTATATTCTCGAACTGCAGCATCCAGGCCAGCCCTTTGTCTTGTCTATCCATTTTATTCTCTTATCACTTTCCAAACCTTATACAGCCATATATAACCATATATTTTCGCATACTCAGTATAATATATTAAATTATATATATATTTCTTCCTTTACAATATTATTTTACCTTCTCTGTTGCAAAACAATCAATCCATCATATCGAAAAACCGAGCGAAATTCGCTCGGTTTTATTGTTAAAACTTTCAATTTTTAGGCTATATATATCTTTTTTATTAAGGATCGATTTGGCTGCATTTCTCTTACTATCTGCGCCTTTGCTTAATCACTATTAATGCGATGCAGGACATTAAGCACAAGCCCAATCCGATAAATGGTAATTTGGGAAGTTTATCTCCTGTGGCTGGCCCATGTATTTTTCTTGGCACGTCATTAAATCTTACAGTTTGTTCCTCATTGTTAATATCCGCATGAACAGCCAGAATTTCTCCATCCTTTGATAGTTCCTCATATGCGACAACGGCTTCCTCTCCCAGAGCCAAGCTGTTAAATCTAAATTTATTCTCTACAGTATCCTCAGCCATCTCCGGCGTGAACTTGATTACGCTTAAAATTTCTTTGCCCTTGTCGGTCATGGGCTTTCCCTTTGCCTTACATACAAGCCTTCCTGTTAAAGTGTACTCCTCTCCGGGTATAAGATTTTGAAATTTCACAGTATCATACAGTTCGGTTTCTTTTGAAACCGTCGTGTTATGATTATCATTCTTCCTGTCAAGAAGCACCGTCTCTATACGAGGTCTTTCCTGATTAAGAAAAGTGACCTCTTCTATCGATGCACCTCCTGCGTTTTTTGGTCCTCCCAACCACATAATAGCATTCTCATCTCCTGTAATTCTGAATTCAAAACTTGGATGCTCACTTTCTTGTGCCTTGTACATATTAATCATGTGTGAGGAATTATATCCGATTTCTTCAATTCTGTATGTGCCTGCATAAAGCATGCCGAAATCTATGACTCCGTTTTCATCAGTCCCCTTTATCAGCTCCAAATCAATTCCAAAATCAGTCTTACCCGAAAGCTTAAATTTGATATCTGCGATGCTTTGTCCAGGATATTCTTTCTTAAGCTTAATCGGTGTTCTCCTTGCTTTATTTTCAAAGTTGAATACAGCATCTCGGTTTGTATCCGTCAATATGACAGTTTGTGATTCCGGCTGTCTGTACATTTTTGACTGAGAATCTGTCATTTTCTCTGTTACCGTATATTCACCTGCACTGAGATTTGTGTAAGACTTGTTGCCCGTCTCATCTGTTACAAATTCATCCTCAAAGACCCCTGCCGCTCCTAGAAAATCGAATGTATTTATCTCTATTTTATATAAATCCTCATCATATTCAATCCTTTCGGGTTCAGATTCTATTTCTCGTTCACTATTAGTCTTAAGCCTGATTTTCGCACTAATGGTTATTACTTGTTCACTTCTTTTTCCTAAGATATCGGTATCGCTGTTATCTTTTTCCTCCGGATTTTCCGCTTCATTGTACTCCGTTTCAGCTTCTTCAGTTTCTATGTCCTCATTATTATGAATCAAGATATTATTCATCCGAACAAAGTATTCTCCTGTTTCACCATTTTTGGCAGCCGTATTCAAAGCTTTGAGGTCTTCAGCATCAACAGTCCATTCGCCTATGGAGAGTTCATCTGTTTTGCATTCTACTTGCGGATCAAGTCTGTGTATTAACTCCTCTTCGGTAAGCTTACGATGGTTAAAAAGATGCCCTTTAACAGTAAATCGAAATCCTGCAACACTGCCTTCGTCGTTAACCGTTTTTATTATATTCAACCCTACAAGAGGCCTGTATCTGTTTGTCCATGTTATATAAGTTGTTTCATTTTCAATTATTTCAATCTCTTTGTCTATAGTCAGGGATTCATAAGATTCTTTCTGTTCATCTGTCAATAACTCGTTTACTATGTATACGCCCGGTCGCATGCCTTTAATTTCGAGTCTGCCTTCAGAATCTGTTTTTGCCGTGTATGAAGTTTGAGTATCATCCTTTTTGCTAAACTTAAACTTAAATCCCTCCGTTTCACCACATAAATTGCCATCTTCATCTTTTATTCCATCATCGGAAAGTTCCTTTATCAGTTCCGCATCTCCCGGCTCAATAGGACTTATATTGTATGTTGCAAGCCTCTGATAATTTAATGTGCTGCTAGTTTTGTTCGGAGAATATATGAAGGCCTCAAAATTTTCTTCCGTAGGAAAAGGCTGCGCTTTAGCATCTTTATAGACCTTATGTGCCTCATTACTTTCCTTGTCGGTAATTTCACTTAAATGTGGCCATTTTGTCCATCTGTCTCCATTATGATATGCAAGATGCATGGCTAGCCTGAGTATACGTACATCTTCAGCATTTTTTGTGTACTTATCCGACTGCAGATGAGCATAGTAATATAATAACTTTGCCACATTTCTTTCATTTGCAGGTGAGCTCGTCTTAATTTTTGACAAATTTCCCGTTGTTCCCTTCTTAGGATAGGTTCGGCCCGTATCCATACAATAAGAAAAACCTGACATTCCGCTTATCTTACCGATATGTTCTGTAGACGATCCGGCCTGTAGAGCCTTGACCGATACAACCTTCGCTGAAGCTGCATATGCTTTGTCTGCTTTGTACCCTCCTATTACAACAAGGCTCGTTGCAATAAACATAAAACATACTAGCCGCGATATCAGTTTTCGTATTACACGCATCCTTTGCATCTGTCTTGTTTCAGCCGGATTACTTTTGACTTTAATCATTTGTTCTTTCTCCTTCCGATATATAAATCGTATCTCCTTACCTCGTGGACATAAGGTTATATCGGGACGAAGAAACAATCGAACAGTCTGCGTGCGAATATACACATCAAAGTTGCGATTACATGATCATTTCATATAAATATGTTTTGGGTATGAAAAAGGATAATTTCTGTCTGAAAATAGATCTGCATTATTCAAAGAAAATATATGCAAAAAATAAAATAACAAAGGCGGTGATCTAATCACCGCCTTAGTCTATCGTATTTCTATGTTTTTATGGAAAAATTATATGGAGGTGCGAATTGTTTGTTCGCTTTGTGTATCTATATAATAGCCTTAATTTATGTAGAATTAGTGTTCCTTAAGCGTGCATTAAGAGTGCATTATAGGAAGGATATAAGTTTTTGAAACAAATTCATTCCACTATGCAATTTCGCCGGCACTGGCATTTCTACTTCCTCTGCCGGATTTCCTTGGAAACCCGGAAAAGATTTCATGGATTCCGCAAATGTCTTAAAATCTTCATACTTAATACCAGCACCTATACCTGACTCTGTTGTATTCACCTTAGGATTCCACATTTTGGTTGCGTTTGCCCATGTTCTGAGCTCAGTTTCCTTCCATATCTTTTTCTCGTTCTTATAGTCCGGCCTATCACACCATATGCTAAAATAGGCACCGCCGAACTTGTTAGGATCTACCGTTTTCTTTGCACCGGGCTTGCTTGAAAAAGACCTCGGATTCCAGTTCTCAAATATATTCTTGGAGTTGACAGTTTTATACTTATTTTTCATATAGTCTCCATCCCCCCAATCGGCCACGACGTAGTAACACCATTTTGAAATATCGTTATACATAGTATGACCCTTATCAGCATACGATTTTGCCGGCGTATTACCTCCCGACCAATAAACAATTTCTACCGATTTTCTAAGCTTAATATGCTGATTTTTATTTAAACCTATGTCATCATTAAACACTCTGCATTTATAACCGAAGCTCTCGAGCCTATTACTTACTGTATTGAGATAGTTTATAAAAGTATCTCTCGCACTGCCATTCTTAATTCCGAGTTCATTGACTGCAAATTTATCCCAATGCTGAATCGCTTCCCAGCGATTGTAATAATCGAATGTCTTCCCATCCAGTTCAAACTCATTCCATCCAAGTATTTCATCACCGCATATATCAAATTCATTACTTCCCAGCTTGCGGAAGAACTTTGCATAATCGTCTATAAGTGCATCCATGAAGGCAACATCGTACTCATCCGTAACATCGATACCTATACCATTTGTCTTCTTTGTCTTGCCATTGTAACTATAATGGTTGGCAATTGAACCAAAGCCCTTTGTGTTCTTGTCGTATGTCTTATCATTATAAGTAAATGTAAAATCGGGATTTTTCTTTACGTAGCTCTCATATTTCTCAATGAGGTACCTATTGTGACCGGGTACGTCAAAGGAGGGAATAACCTCCATGTTATAGGTTCTCGCTACTTTGGCAATTTCTACCATATCCTGTCTGCTGATAGAATCCACTCCCTCTGTAATCCATGGGAATACCTCGGAGTCTATCCTTAAACATTCGGACTCTGAGAAATGGAGGATTATCTTATTATATCTTTGAAAAGAAGATCTTTTAATAAAATTCTCTATCCATTCCTTTGAAAAATATTTTCTTCCACAGTCAAGAAAAATATGTCTATCAATTGAATCAGGCCCGTCTTCTATATAACAACAGTCTAAAACTGATTTATCCTCATCTCCGTTTTTTTCCTTAGCCATCTGAAGAAGACTGATTAGTCCATAATATATTCCGGTTTTTCCAGTTGCTGTAATTACTATATTTTCCTTTTCGATTGACATCATATAAGTTTGATTTATATCAGCAGTATCAATTTCCGGATTGAATTTGTCATTACCTTCTACAACAATTACAATATCTCCCTTTTTTGCGAATCTCTCCGCTCCATGCACTACCGATAAAACTTTTTCGCTGGGAATTTTCTCAGATGCAAACTCCGCATCCATAAGCCTTACTGTGCTCAGAATTTCTTCCGTGGGAAGCTTGTCAGTTGCAATATAAAATCTTGTTTTATTTGTCAGTTCAAAACTACCTTCCCTTGCCTCATATTTTCTAGTAAGTGCTTCCGCAACAGTCTTTGAGCTAGGCTCACGCTCCGGAGGAATTTCTATTTGTTTAGTCTTTTCCGCCTTTTTCCCATATAAGCCCAGAGCAGTCGATTCAGGCGAAGCTGCATCCTGAGTTGCGGGCATATCATCCGTAGCAAAAACCGGTA
>LFRM01066328.1_pt1 | contig 57147 bp, 52 predicted proteins | sample 618341 | NCBI WGS metagenome assembly LFRM01 (sample SAMN03654438, study PRJNA283298) | anaerobic digester metagenome | isolation source: pool of bioreactors CSTR01a, CSTR02a, and CSTR03a thermophilic anaerobic... | place: Denmark: Kgs. Lyngby | collected 2014-05-21 | reverse complement strand
CACCGTATACCTGTCTGGTATTGCCAGGATTGTGGAGAGGTTATTGTCAGCAAGGAAGAAGAAGTAAAAAGCTGTCCGGTTTGTGGCAGTACTAATCTGCGCCAGGATGAAGATGTCCTGGATACCTGGTTTAGTTCTGGCCTCTGGCCCTTTTCTACACTGGGCTGGCCAGAAGAGACAGAGGATCTAAAGTATTTCTATCCCACCAGTGTACTGGTAACCGGCAGGGACATTATTTTCTTCTGGGTAGCCAGGATGATCTTTATGGCCCTGGAATTTATGGATGAAGTACCCTTTAGAGATGTTTATATCCATGGCTTGATCAGGGATGCCCAAGGAAGGAAAATGAGTAAATCCCTGGGGAATGGTATAGACCCACTGGAATTAATTGATAAATACGGTGCTGATGCCTTACGCTTTACTTTAATTACTGGTAATAGTCCCGGTAATGATATGAGATTTAGAGAAGAGAGAATGGAGGCCAGTAGAAATTTTGCCAACAAGATCTGGAATGCTTCCCGCTTTATTCTGATGAATATAGAGGACCTGGATTTCGGTGAAATTAAAGAGGAAGAACTGGATTTTACCCTGGCAGATTACTGGATAATTAGCCGTTTAAATAAAATTAGTGCTACTGTTGATGAAGCACTGGAAAAATATAATTTTGGGGAAGTAAGTAAAAGCCTTTATGACTTTATCTGGAGTGAATACTGTGACTGGTATATAGAATTGATTAAAGCCCGTTTATACCAGGATGAGGATCCAGTAGCAAAGAAAACAGCCCAATTTGTGGGAACTGTGGTTCTGGAAAAAATACTCCGCCTCCTCCACCCTGTTATGCCCTTTATCACAGAAGAAATCTGGCAGCAGCTACCGGGAACAGGAGAGAGTATTATGACAGCTCCCTGGCCAGTCAGTGCAAAGGATAAAATTAATGATCTAATCGAAGAAAAGATGAATCTGATAATGGGTGTTATCAAATCTATCAGGAATATCAGAAATGAGATGAAGGTTAATCCAGGCAAGAGGATTAAGGCTATCCTCAATAGCCCGGAAGAGAAAAAGTCTATCCTCAATGAAGGATATGAATATATCAGGAATCTGGCTGGTCTCAGTGAATTAATTATTGAAGTTGATCTACAGGAAAAACCGGCTAAAGTTTCTACTGCTGTATCTGGTGGAGTGGAGATTATTCTCCCTCTGGAGGGTATGATTGATATTGATAAAGAAATTGAGCGGCTGGAAAAAGAACTGGCTGAGGTGGAAAGTGAGATAAAAAGAGCAGAAGGGAAACTGGCCAATGAAGGCTTTGTCAAAAAAGCCCCTGCTGAACTTGTAGAAAAAGAAAGAGAAAAATTGCTGGCCTATCAAGAGAAGAAAAAGATACTCCAGCAGCACCTGGAAGAATTAAAATAAGCAGAGAGTAGAGACAGGAGTTATGAGCTCCTGTCTTTTTTTGTCCAGGATTTTAACTGTAGATTTTTATTTTTCTAACTATTACTTTTATTTATATTTTAGCTGTAAAAATAAAGGGATTTTTATAAGAGATGTTGAATTAAATATTGACAGAAAGAATCTTTATATATTTATAGAATTTAATAATATATTAAGGAGGAATTAATAGATGATCAGGGTGGCTGTTTTGTTTATCAGTGATGAAGTATCATCTGATAAGGAATCAGCTGGTAATAATTCAGTAGATAAGATTATCAGTGAGATCCTGGCGAAATTTAATGCCCGTAAGGTATACTCTTCTGTTGTCCGGGAAGACTTTCGGGCCATTCAAGAAGAACTGTTTAATGTTACAGAAAAGGGTGCTGCTGACCTGGTATTAACAATAGGTGGTACTGGTTTTGCCCGGAAAAACTGTGTTCCGGAGGCTACTCTGGCTGTTGTAGAAAAAGAAGTTCCTGGGATTACAGAATTTATGAGAGTGGAAACAGCCAGGAAATACCCAGCAGTGATTTTAAGTCGTGGTAGAGCTGGTATAAGAAAAACAACATTAATAGTAAATCTACCTGACCATGAAGAGGAAGTCATGGAAGCCATAAATTGTCTGGCCCCAATAATCCCTGCAGGGATAAGTGTCTTAAGAAAGGACCATGATTTTTATGGTTATAAGGAATTAAGATTATGGAATTGAAAGAGGGAATTATATAAACCTGCTGATAATTAGGGTAATTACCATGGAAATACCAAAGATAGCGTTTAGACTGGCCATTTTCTGAACAATGCCAACCAGGTCTGCGCTTTCTCTGGCAGAGTAAACTGTTTTTATTCTATTTATAGCTAAGGGTAAGGTTAAAAAGGCCAAAGCGGTCCAGTAGGGTAAGAGTTTAGAGATTATTAAAATAGCAAGGGAAAGATAGGCTGCTCCAATGAGAAAGTAATAATAATATCTGGCTGCTTCAAAGCCCATTATTACCGGGGCGGTCAAGAGACCATTTTTCCTGTCATTTTCATAATCCCTTAATTCATTGGAATGTTGCATCCCTGTTATAAGAAAACTAACCGGTATGCCGACCCAGACTGGGTACCAGCTCTGAAGACCAGTTTGAATATAATATATGCCCCAGACCATCACTATTCCCATCCAGAGGAATATAGATGGCCCGCCCAGGCCATAATATTTGTAATTAATGGGTTTGGCTGTATAGAAAAAACCAGCCAGGGCACCGATACTACCAAGGACAAAGATAATCCAACCCCGGTAAAGAGAAAGGATTATTCCAAAGGGAATACTGGCAATAAAAGATAAAATACCAGCCCAATAAATTTCTTTGATACTGATAATGTCTTTTACTTTATAAAAGGTACTGGAACTCTTAGCATCTATACCCTGAATATAATCATAATAATCATTAATCAGATTAGTGCCAGTATGGATCAGTATTAGAGGTATCATACTTAAAAGATGTAGCAAAAAATTGAAACTTCCATGATAGTAAGCCAGGGCTCCTCCTAGACTGGTGGAGACAAGGGTTGTAACAAAGCCATAAGGTCTTATGGCAATAAACCAGGCCTTGCTTTTACTTATTATATCATTCATTGGGGAAAGCTCCTTTTTACTGTGGGGTGTGTCAATTAGAATAGCCTTAAATAGAGCCAATTATTCATTTTTTTAATTTTTATAGGACTTAAGCTGTGCAATCCTGGAAGGTGCAGAGCTTAAACTACATATCCAGGGCCTGTAAGTTAACAGGCCTCTTTATCATTTAGCAATAAATTCAATAACCTATATAGTAATGAAGGAAGGATGAAAAATGGAAAAAACAAAGCAGAATAAAATCTATTTTTTATTGGCAATAGGAGTAACAGTAATCTCCACTTCAGGGATCTTAATCAAAGTGGCAAAAGCAGGCCCACTGGTAATTGCCTTTTACAGGATGTTATTCACTATCTTGCTTATGACACCTTTACTAAAAAAGAAGAGCTTCAGAGACCAGTTAGTATATTTTAAAGAAGCCAGGCTAATTCTGGTAGGCTTTTTTCTGGCCAGCCACTTTTTTTTGTGGACTAGTGCTTTTGAATATACCAGTGTATCCAATGCTGTTATTTTTATGGCCTTACAGCCCCTATTTACCTATTTGTTGGAGTATTTTTTTGCCAGGGAGGATTTGCGGCCTGGAATTATTTCCGGAATTATTTTCGCTATGATCGGGAGTATAATAATTAGTATTGGCAGTCTAAGTACACTTTTTACTAAAGTATGGGGGGATATATTGGCTATAATTGCCGCCTTCTTTGCTGCAGCCTATTTGTTTACTGGGAGGAGTTTACGGGAAAGGTTGGATTACTTCCCTTACTTATTTATTATTTATACTTATGCCACTCTCTTTCTGGGTATACTGGCTCTTTTTACCGGCCAGGAATTTAGCGGTTATGACTGGCAGGATTATCTTGTTTTTCTGGGCCTGGCCCTGGGGCCTACCCTTATTGGCCATTCTATTTTAAACTACTCTGTCCGGATCTTACCAGCTACCCTTGTTTCTTTGACTATATTACTTGAACCTATTTTAACTACTATTTTAGCCTGGGTAATCCTGGGGGAAGGGATTAATAGAGTGACCTTAATGGGAGGTATCCTGATTCTTTTTGGTATCTATAGGGCAATTATAAAAAACCGTCAGGGGGTATATAATACCAGGACCGGGGCGCTTAAGGAAATAGAATAAATTAACTTAACTCTTTACCTTATATGTAAATTTTGCTATAATAAATGCTATAAAAATATGTCTTGTATCCCGTAAGGGAACGAGAACAGGAGGGAGTAAAAATGAAATACTTAGCGCAAAAGAAGAGGAAGGGATTGAGGAATACCAGGAGTTTAACTATCCTTGCTGTTATGTTGGCCATTACCATTATACTGGATGTCACCCCTTTAGGGGCTATACCACTGGGTAGTATTAGTGCAACGGTCCTTCATATCCCTACTATTATTACAGGATTGATTGCAGGTCCTGTGGCAGGTTTAATTATGGGGACCCTCTTGGGTCTGGTATCCCTGCTACATGCCTTAACTAGACCTGTTACCCCGCTGGATCCGCTTTTTATTAATCCACTGGTTTCTGTTTTACCAAGGATCTTCATAGGGTTAGTAGCCTATTATGTCTATGTTGGTGTTAAAAAACTCTTCAGGAAGGAAAGGGCTGGCGAAACTGTCAGTACCCTACTGGCAGGTGCAGCAGGCAGTCTAACCAATACAGCTTTAGTGTTTCTGATGTTATACCTAATTTATGCCCGGCGGGTAGTGGAGATAGTGGGAGCTGCTTTCAATGTAATATTAATCTCGGTTTTTACTACAAATGCTATTGCTGAAGCAGTTATTTCTGCTATTGTTACAACTGCTATTGTAGTGGCCTATAAAAATTATAGCCGGAATAAATAATAGATTATTTCCAGGAAATCTATATCCTGGTTTAGAATCAGGTCAAGGAAAGGGGCTGCTCAATTATGAGATAGCCCCTTTAATCTGTATAGGAATGGGGTGTTGGTGATTTTTAAATCTCTTGAATTTAAGGAAGGAAAGCTGTTTTTAATTGATCAACGCAAACTGCCAGGGGAAAAGGAATATTTTCTATGTCATACATATCAAGATGTGGAATATGCTATTGCCAGGATGGTTGTCAGAGGTGCTCCGGCTATAGGGGCTACTGCAGCTTATGGCCTATATCTGGCAGCAAAGGAATTTCAAAAACATGCCAAAAGGGATTTTTTCCTGAAAATGAGAGAAGCCAGTTATATATTGCTTAAGAGCCGGCCTACAGCAGTTAATCTTGCCTGGGCCCTCAAACGTATGGAGAGGATAATGGAAGAGGAGCAGGATAAGGATCTCCCTGAAATTGTTAAAAGACTAAAGGAAGAGGCAGATAAAATAGCCAGGGAAGATATAGAGATTAATCGTTCTATCGGCAGATATGGGAGAGAACTGGTAGCAGAGGGTGCTGTGATTTTAACCCACTGTAATACAGGAGGATTAGCTACTGTAGGCTATGGGACAGCCCTGGGGGTAATCAGGGCCGCTTATGAAAGGGATAAAAAGATCCATGTTTATGCCAATGAAACCCGGCCCTGGCTCCAGGGGGCCCGTTTGACAGCCTTCGAACTGAGGGAAGAGGGGATTCCTGTTACAGTAATTATAGATAGTGTTGCTGCAACCCTGATCAGGGATGGAAAAATCGATTTGATTATAGTTGGTGCAGACCGGATTGCTTCTAATGGTGACACAGCCAATAAGATAGGGACCTTTATGCTGTCAGAATTAGCAAAAAATTATCATGTACCCTTCTATGTAGCTGCCCCTGTATCGACAATAGATTTTGAACTTGATAATGGGTCAGAGATAGAAATAGAGGAACGGGCTCCGGAAGAGGTGACCCATATCCAGGGCATACAGATAGTACCTGATGGTGTGGATGTCTATAACCCGGCTTTTGATTTAACACCTCACGAGAATATAGATGGAATAATTACGGAAAAAGGAATCATCAGGGCTCCCTATAAAGAAGGCCTGGCCAGCTTAAAACAAATATAAGGGAATACCCTCTTAATAATGAGGATAAAATATAGTAGTAATAAAATATAAGTAATATTGTTCTGGAGAAATTGTTCAAGTAATAGGCAGTGCTTTTAAGTATACAGGACCAGAGGAGAAAAATTAAGTCCTACTGGACAAATATGTTTAAACATTATACAATGAATAATGGTAGTTTAATTTCTTGTTTTTGAAAAACCAGTAAAACTTATCAATAATTATTGTTAGGAGGTATAAAGATGTTAAGGAATATTGCTAATGTGGTGAGGGGCTTATCAGCAGATGCTGTAGAAAAAGCCAATTCTGGCCATCCTGGCCTGCCAATTGGTTGTGCTGATATTGGCGCCTTACTCTATGGAGAGGTTCTGAAATATGATCCAGAAAAACCCGACTGGCCAAACCGGGACCGTTTTGTTTTATCTGCAGGCCATGGTTCAATGTTATTATATTCTCTCCTGCACCTGGCAGGCTTTAATGTCAGCCTTGATGACCTGAAGAATTTCCGCCAATTACATTCAAAAACACCTGGTCATCCTGAATATGGCTATACTGAGGGGGTAGAAACTACTACTGGTCCACTGGGTCAAGGTTTTGCCAATGCAGTAGGTATGGCCATAGCAGAAGAAATGCTGGCTGCTAGATTCAATACTGCAGAAGATAAAATTGTAGATCATTATACATATACCTTAATGGGTGACGGTTGTATGATGGAAGGAGTAGTTGCTGAGGCAGCTTCCCTGGCCGGTCACCTGGGATTAGGTAAATTGATAGCCATTTATGATGATAATGAAATATCTATTGAGGGTGGTACTGATCTGGCCTTTACTGAAAATGTTGGAGCCAGATTTAAGGCCTATAACTGGCATGTTGTGGAAGATGTAGATGGCCATGATTTCAATGCCCTGCGTAAGGCCATTGAAGAGGCAAAAAGTGTTACTGATAAGCCATCCTTGATTATAGCCAGAACAAGGATTGCTTATGGTGCCCCAACTAAAGAAGGAACAGCAGACTCTCATGGTGCTCCTCTAGGTAAAGAAGAGATCAGGGGCCTGAAAGAAAATATCGGCTTACCTCTTGATGAGGAATTCTATGTTTCAGAGGAAGTTAAAGAGTTTTTTGTCAGACGAAGAGAAGAATTAAAGAAAGTTAGAGAAGAATGGGAAGAAAAATTTGAGAAATGGGCGAAGAAGAATCCGGAATTAAAAGAAGAATGGGACAATGCTTTTGCACTAAAGTTACCAGCTGATTTCCGGGAGAAAGTAATGAGTATGGATATTGCCAGCCCCATTGCCTCCAGAGCTTCCAGTGGGAAAGTATTAAATGGCATTGCTGACCTGGTAGAATATCTGGTTGGTGGTTCTGCTGACCTGGCTCCTTCTACCAAAACCTATCTGGACAAATATGGAGATATACAGAAGGATAATTTTGCTGGCCGGAATTTCCGTTTTGGTATCCGGGAACATGCAATGGGTTCTATTGTAAATGGTATAATGGCTCATAAAGGCTTCCGACCCTTCTGTGCTACCTTCCTGGTTTTCTCTGATTATATGAGGCCATCCATTAGAATGGCAGCACTAATGAAATTACCTGTAATTTATGTCTTTACCCATGATTCCTTCTATGTAGGAGAAGATGGACCAACTCATCAGCCAATCGAGCATGTTGAAGCTCTAAGACTTATACCTGGACTAAAGGTTTTAAGGCCTGCTGATGCAGAGGAAACCAAAGCTGCCTGGGTTAAAGCCATGGAGAATACAGAAGGTCCCACTGCATTAATTCTCACCAGACAGAATTTACCCTTAATAGGGGAAGGAAATGTCCTGGAGGGTGTAAATAAGGGTGCTTATGTAGTAAAAGCCAATGCTAATCCAGATGTAGTAATGATGGCCAGTGGTAGTGAGGTTTCTCTGGCTCTGGATGCAGCTGCAATATTGGAAGGCAAAGGTAAAGGATGCCGGGTGATCTCTGTACCTGAAAGAAATGATTTTATTGCCCAGGGTGCTGCTTATGTGAAAGAGCTTACTGGTGATTACGAGCAATTTAAAGTTGTAGTTGAAGCAGGTACAGCTTCTGGCTGGTATAGATTACTTGGCAAAAACTATCATGTGGTCAGTGTTGAGACCTATGGAGAAAGTGGCCCTGCTGATGAGGTAGCAGACTATCTTGGCTTTACTGCAGAAAAGGTGGCTGCTGAAATCCTGGCCAAATTAAATTAGTTATATTAAGTTAATTGAAATTCAATACAATGCAATATAATACAATACAGTACAGTACGATAAAATAAAATAAAATAAAATAAAGATAAACTATTCTCTTCAGAACTTCTGGGGAATAGCAGGAAAAAGGCCTCCGAAAAAGGAGGCCTTTTTGCTACTTTAAGTCAGAGCTTTTCAATTAATTCCTTGAATTTTAGAGAAAAATGTAATATTATATAACAATAATTATATATTCCCGGAAGGGTCAAAATAAAAGGCAGGAGATTTAAGATTATAGTCGAATAATGTATTTAAAGCAATTTATCTTGGGGGTTTATGAAATGAAATCGCAGGGGGATTTAATTTTTACATTAGATATAGGTACAAGAACAGTTGTGGGCTTAGTTATAAGGTATAATAATGGTATTTATGAGATCCTGGCTTCTCATGTAGTCGAGCATGAGGAGAGGGCCATGCTGGATGGCCAGATTCATAATGTCAATCTAGTGGTCAAACAGGTAGAAAAAGTAAAGAATAAGCTGGAAGAAACCCTTGCTATCAAACTGGAAAAGGTAGCTATCGCAGCTGCAGGAAGGGCTTTAAAAACTGTTAATGTAGAGGACACTCTTGAATTTAAGGAAAAGAGGCTTATTACTGAAGAAGAAATCAGGCGACTGGAATTCAGTGCTATTCAAAAGGCCCGGAGCCAGTTGATTGAAGCCGGTACTGAAAGCGGTATTCCCCAGGATTTTCATTTTGTAGGTTATAGTGTCAGAGAATATGAATTAGATGGTATGTATATTCAGAACCTGGAAGGCCATCAGGCCAGACATTTAAAGGTTAAAATTGTGGCCACCTTCTTGCCCAGGGTAGTGGTGGATTCCTTATTGTCTGTAGTGAATAAGGCCGGTTTGCAGGTGGATTATTTGACCCTGGAGCCAATTGCTGCAGCAAACCTGGTTATTCCCAGGGACATGTATAATTTTAATCTGGCCCTGGTTGATATTGGTGCTGGCACATCAGATATTGCCCTGACCAAAGCTGGTTCCATGTTTGCTTATTCCATGGTGCCTATAGCCGGTGATGAGATAACAGAAGCCATAGCTGAACACTATCTGCTGGATTATAATACAGGGGAAAGGGTAAAACGCAGTCTCCTGGCTGGAGAAGAAATCAAGGTCTATAATATTTTGAGCCAGGAAACCCTGATTAAACCTGAGGAGGCTTTTCGGCTTATTGAACCTGTAGTCCATAGTCTGGCTGCTCAAATCAGTGAAGCTATTCTTAACTTGAATAATAAAGAACCCCAGGCGGTTCTCTGTATAGGTGGAGGGAGTTTAACCCCTAATCTCTTAGAGGGAATAGCAGAATACCTGGGCTTGCCCCGGGAGAGGGTTGGGATAAAACAATATAATGATCTCAAACAAGTTCAGGGAGAAATCCCTGATATTAATCCTGCTCAGGCCAGTACCCCTATTGGTATAGCTGTTTCTGCTCATGAAAATAAGGGCAAAGCTTATTTCCTGAATCTGACTGTTAATGGTAATAAATATCAGTTATTTACAGTGAATAGGGGGCTTGTTGCTGATGCCCTCCTGGCTGCCGGTATTGATTTAAGGGAAATCAGTGGCCTGCCAGGCCGGGGGATAACCTGCACAGTTAATGGTGAGTTAAAGGTTATAAGGGGAGAACTGGGAGAACCAGGCCAGGTTATACTTAATGGCCAGCCAGCTAATCTGGAAACAGAAATTAAGAATAATGATGTTATTGAAGTATTTCCCGGTACTAGAGGGATAGATGCCAGTGGTATAATAGGTGATCTTGTGCCAGAGTTGATTACTTATAATATAAAAATTAATGGAGAGTCTTTTTTGCTTAAACCGGAGATATATCAGAATAATCTTCGGGTAGATAGGGAAACACCTATTATAGATGGGGCAGAGATACGCTATGATAATTTTGATACAATCAGGGCTGTAATGGCTAAATTATATGATATAAATCCGGCAGAATTGAATAATGCTTATATTACGTATAAAATTAATAATGAAGAAAAATATATTCCCCAGGATGAGATCCTGGTACTTGTTGATAATAAGCCCATTGATCTGGATTTGCCTGTTGATGAAAATGTTGATTATATAGTCCTTACAGGAACCAGAAAATCATTTACTATTAAAGATATCATGGAGGCAAAGCTAAATAATAGTATTGAGATTTTTTTTAATGGTAGTATCTTGAATATCCCCACCAGGGGTAAGTTGTATTGTAATGGAGAAGAGATAACTGATGATAAACAGATAAAACATGGTGATGAGTTTGAATATGAGGAGCAGCTTATAACAGTTCGTTCTGTTTTTGATTATATAAAATATAAGGTAACTCCTATCTTGAATTCTTTTACCTTAACAATTAATGGAGAGGAAGCTGGCCTGGATGATTATTTAAAAAATGGTGATAAACTAGAGTTGACCTATAAAGGGGCCAACAAATATATGGATAAGGAGAATCTATGAAAATTTTATTAATTGCTGACAAGGTACATAAGGCTTTATATGATTACTTTGAACCGGAAAGATGGAAGGATATTGACCTAATTCTATCGGCAGGTGATTTAAAACCTGCTTATTTGCGCTTTCTGGTTACCATGATAAATAAACCCTTATATTATGTAAGGGGAAATCATGATGATAAGTATACCCAAGATCCCCCCCTTGGTTGTGTAGATATACATGGAAAGATTGTAGAATTTGAGGGAATAAGGATCCTGGGTCTGGAAGGTTCCACCTGGTATAATGGTAAAGGGGTACAGTACAAGGAAAGAGAGATGTGGTGGCAAGTAGCCAAACTATGGCCGAGATTAAAATTTGGTGATAAGATAGATATTGTTTTGACCCATAACCCGGCCCTGGGGCTTAATGACGGCAAGGGCCATGCCCACCGGGGTTTTAAATCCTTCCGTTATCTTATAGATACCTTTGAGCCCAGGTATTTTGTTCATGGCCACCAACATTTGTCTTATGCCATGCGTAAACGTATAATTCAATATAAAGATACACAGATTATTAATGCCTACGAATACTATGTATTGGAAATATAAAGATTGTGAATCTTGATATTCTTATAAAAAAGCGGGTTGCAGAAGTGGCCCGCTATTTTACTGCTGATGTAGCCTGGCTTAAAAGTAGAAATGATTAAGGAGGGCAAAGAGGATCCCTAAAAAGGTTCCTACCAGGACTTCTACTGGTGTATGTCCGATTAGTTCCTTCAAATCCTTGATTATTATTTCTTTATCAGTACTTTTATAAAAATGTTTTGGGTCAAGGTTTCTAATGATTTTATTTAAAACATTGGCCTGTTCCCCTACAGCCCTTCTTACTCCCCCGGCATCATAGATTATAATCAGGGAAAAAACAGCAACTACTGCAAAAAGATCAGATTTAAAGCCATATCTTAAGCCAATAGAAGTGCTTAAGGTGGAAACAAAGGCAGCATGGGAGCTGGGCATTCCTCCGGAACCGATAACTCTACTGAAATTAAAAGGATAGACTGTAAATATTTTAATTACCTGGGTTATAAATAAGGATAACAAGGATATTTCCAATATATTCATAGCTAGGTCCTCCTGTAAACTGTTTTCTGAGATCAACTTTATTTATATTTTATGAAAGCAGCCTGAAGCTATACTAGCAAGTATGGGCCAGATTATCTGGCTTCAGGGGGCAGGGTAAATTATTCCCTTTTGCAAATTGCTTTCAGTATAGAATAATGCAAAATTATTTTATATAATAATAGTGCTAGATGCAAGTGTTTGCAAATAAATATTTACTGGATTATCTAAAAAAGGAGAGTGGAGATGAGTCCATATCAGTATATCAACACTTTTGCCAGATTTGGCAGAAATAAAGGTTATAATCCTGGACTGGAAAGAATAAATGCACTTTTGGCTGCTTATGGCCATCCAGAAAATAAAATTAAGACTATCCATGTAGCAGGGACCAATGGTAAAGGGTCAACAATAACATATCTGAAAAACATATATCAAGAAGCAGGTTATAAGGTAGGGGTATATACTTCTCCTCATTTAATAGATTTTAATGAAAGAATTGAGGTAAATGGGCAAAAAATCAGCACAGAAAAATTGGAAAAATTGGTAGAAATGATTAAGCCCCCTGTTGAGGAATTAAAAGGCAAAGGCATTGAACCCAGTTTCTTTGAACTGGTTACTGCCCTGGCATTTCTATATTTTTATCAAGAAGAAGTAGATCTCCTCATCCTGGAAACCGGACTGGGGGGGAGGCTGGATGCCACCAATATTATTAAAAAACCCCTGGTCAGCGTAATAACTGGTATAAGTTTAGAACATACTGCTATACTGGGTAATACAATTGAAGAGATAGCCAGGGAGAAGGCTGGTATTATAAAGGAGAAAACCCCTGTTGTAACAGGAGTTCAGGATAGGGCTGCCCTGGCAGAGATAGAAAAAATCAGCAAGGAAAAGAATTGTTCTTTTATTAATATAAATGAAAAATATACCTATGAGCTTAAAGAAAGTACACTTGAAGGCCAGACCTTTTCATTAAAACACCGGGGAAAAGGAGTTGAAGCAAGCCAGCAGGAATTTATTCCAGAAGGTGAATACAGGACAAAAATGATTGGGGGATTTCAGGTCAGGAATGCTGTCCTGGCTTTAGAAGTAGTCAGGCTTTTACAGGAAGAATTTCCTGTAAAAGAGGAAGCTTTGCGTCAGGGTTTATTGAAAGCCTATCTGCCAGGAAGATTGGACATATTAAGAAAGAATCCGCTGCTTTTAGTAGATGGGGCCCATAATAGTGAAGGTATGGAAAACCTGGTTTCCTCCATCCTCAGTTTAAAAGAAGCTGGAGTTTTAAACAAGCAGGGGAGACTATATCTTGTCCTGGCCATGCTGGATGATAAAGACCTGAGCATGATCTTGAAGCACTTAAAGCCCCTGGGAGAATTTAATTTGATTATTTCTGAAAATAGTAATGAAAGGGTTCTTTCTGCTAATATAATAAAAAAAGAGGCTGCTTTAACAGGCTTTAAGGGTAAAATTATCAAACCACTGGCAGAGGCAGTCAAAAGGACTTTAGAAGATGCCAGGGCAGAAGATCTGATCTGTGTACTTGGTTCTTTATATAATGTGGCTGAAGTAAAGGCTGCCCTGGAATAAAAAAATAGATTCAGCAAGGTATAAAATCATATCTTCCAACATATCTAGTATTAAGAAGGGAGTGACTGAAAATGGATCAGAGTAATAGCATGTCATTAAAGGTACTGGTAATAGTACTAGCTTTGTTTGCATTATTGGTGGGATATCTTATGGGGAACTGGGTTATTCAGCTAGTGACTGGAGATAGCCCCAATAAAAACCACATAGCTAAAACTGACAATAAGGTAATAGAAGAAGAGATTATCCTGAAAGATGAAAAAAGCCAGAGCAGCATATCAGGTAACTATTTATTAAATACATCTTCTGCTCAGGAAAACTATATTTCTAATCTTAGTCAGGACAATCAAATGAAGAGCAGGGAGGTCTTTGTAATACAGGTTGGTGCTTTTAATAATCGAAGAAATGCTGAAATACTGAGCCAGGAATTGGCAAGTAAAGGTTTTCAGACCTTTATAGCAGATGAAAGCCTTCCTTATAAAGTACAGATTGGTGCTTTTACAGATCGAAAAGAGGCGGAGGAGATAGAAAGAGAGGTCAAGGCCCTGGGCTATGAAGCCTTTATAACCCACTGAGCAGTGGGCTTTTTTTTTGGCTTGTTTTTGTCCCACACTTATATTATAATATGAATAGTTGTTGTTCTATGATTTTCGACAAATAAAATATATTTTGACAATTAGAGCAATATTTAAAATAATGAGGGGGGAAAGAGTTGCGAGCTTTAACATTTAAGCAGGGTATTTACCTGGATGAAAATAAAAGCCTGACCAGTGGGAAAGCCTTGCAGCAAGCCAGTAGGCCTGAATTGGTAGTAATTCCAATGGTGCAGCATATAGGTACTCCCTGCAAGCCGCTGGTAAAAAAAGGAGATCATGTTGATCTGGGACAAAAGATAGGTGATATAGATTCTTTTATCTCTGCACCCATACATGCCTCTGTCTCCGGGACTGTAAAAGAGATCAGGACAGTATTAACACCGGAAGGAAAGCTCTGTGAAGCTGTTGTTATTGAGAGTGATGGGGAAGATCATCTTGCTGAGGGAGTTAGCCCTAAAGGAGATCTGGAGGAATTAGGCCGGGAAGAGATTATAGAAATAATCCGGGAGGCAGGTATAGTAGGAATGGGTGGGGCCATGTTCCCTACACATGCTAAATTAAGTATTCCTGAAGGTAAGAAAGCCGAATACTTGATTCTTAATGGTTCTGAATGTGAACCTTTTCTCACGGGAGACTATAGATTGATGCTGGAACGGTCTGAAGATATAATATACGGACTGAAAGCACTTATGAAAGCCATTGGTGCTGAAAAAGGAATTATTGGTATTGAGGATAATAAAGCTGATGCTATAGAAACAATGCAAAAAGCCCTTACTGGAGAGAAGGATATAGAAATCAAGAAATTAGTGACCAAATATCCCCAGGGTGGAGAGAGGATGCTAATTAAGGCTATTCTCAATAGAGAGGTACCGGCTAATGGTTTGCCCATTGATGTTGGAGTGATAGTGAATAATATAGCAACTGCAGTGGCAGTGGCAGAGGCAATAAAAAAAGGCATGCCTCTAATTGAACGGTCAATAACTATAACAGGTCATGGAGTAAATGAGCCTGTTAATTTAGTTTTCCGTATTGGTACTCCTATTGAAGAATTATTAGCCCAGGCTGGAGGACTAAAGGCTGATGCAGCAAAAGTTATCATGGGCGGCCCAATGACTGGTTGTGCCCAGGCAGACCTGCAGGTAGCAGCCACCAAAGGGACAACAGGTATTGTTGTTCTGACTGAAAATGAAGTAGAAGAATTTGATCCACAGCCCTGTATTCGCTGTGCCCGCTGTGTTGACGCCTGTCCAGAGTTTCTCATGCCATTAAACCTGGCTAATTATGCTGAACATGGGATGGTGGAAAGCCTGGAAAAATACCAGGTTCTTAGCTGTATTGAATGTGGTATTTGTTCTTATGTTTGTCCAGCCAGACGGCCCTTATTGCATAATATAAGGATTGGCAAAGCAGAAGTAATGGCAAAAAATGCAAGTAGTAGTAGGGGTGAAATCAATGAAGAATAAAGGTTTAATAGTATCATCTACTCCTCATCTCAGGGATCGGACTACTAATGAAGAGATTATGTGGTCAGTTGTCCTGGCCTTAGTACCTGCTATTATCGCCGCAGTTTATTTTTTTGGTTTGCAGGCCTTCTTTGTAATAGTAGTCAGTGTCTCAGGTTCTGTAATTACAGAATTTCTTTTTCAGAAAGCAAGGGGTAAGAAGGTAACGATTAATGATGGCAGTGCTGTTGTCACCGGGATCCTGCTTGCCTTGACCCTTCCTCCCACATCTCCTCTCTGGATGGTATTAGTGGGAAGCCTTGTGGCTATAGGACTGGGAAAACAGGTCTTTGGTGGTCTGGGACATAATCCCTTTAACCCGGCACTGGTAGGACGTGCCTTTCTCCTGGCAGCCTATCCTACACCAATGACCACCTGGATACTGGATGGCAAAACCACAGCCACACCTTTAAGTACCATTAATGCTGGTTTAATGGATGGAACTGCTTCTGCAACTGTTGCCGAAATAGTAGACTTTAGTTATTGGGATTTATTTATCGGGCATGTTGGAGGCTCATTGGGGGAAACCTCAGCCCTGGCTTTATTGTTGGGAGCAGTTTATTTGCTTTATAAAGGATTTATAGACTGGCGGATTCCTACCGGAATGCTTTCAACAGTTTTTATAATAACATTTATAGCCGGTAGAGATCCTATTGCCCATCTTCTGGCCGGTGGCCTGATTCTGGGAGCCTTTTTTATGGCAACCGATATGGTTACTTCACCGGTTACGAAAAGAGGCCGCTGGATTTTTGGCATAGGTACAGGTCTTATAGTTGTTATTATTCGCCTCTGGGGTGGTTACCCGGAAGGGGTAATGTACGCTATTCTCTTAATGAATACCGCTGTGCCTTTAATTGATCGTTATACCAGGCCCCGTAGTTTAGGGGAGGTGGCTTAGTTATGAAGAAATCTATTTTAACTTTAACAATTCTTGGCCTCATTTCTGCCCTGCTCCTAAGCTTTGCTCATCAACTTTTAACCCCAATAATAGCAAGCCGGCAGGAAGAGGGTAAAAAGGATATCATCCTGGCTGTATTACCTGAGTCTAACAACTTTAAGGTATTAGAGAAAAACGGTATTATTCTATATGAAGGCAATAAAGATGGAGAAGTTGCTATAATAGCAAGAGGACCAGGTTTTGGAGGAGAGATAGAATTAATAGTTGGTGCTAATCCTTTTGAGAGGAAGGTATACGGAATTAAGGTTTTAAGTCACTCTGAAACACCTGGCCTGGGGTCCCATATAACTGGTGAGGTCTTTGAGCAGAATTTTGTTGATAAACCCTTTGGGGATTACCAGGTAGTTAAAAGACCTGTAGCTGATTTAATGGAGGTTGAGGCTATCACAGGAGCAACAGTTTCTTCACAGTTGGTTGTCGATATTGTAAAAAAAGCTATAAATGAGATGCTGCTGGCTTATGGATTTGATGCGATTGCTATAACTGAAGTACCAGTTGTCACCGGTGCCACTGATACAAGTACNNGCTACAATTACTACCGGAGCAACAGTCACAACAGGGGCTACCAGTCTTGGCGGAGGTGAGTACTAATGAAATTCCTGAAAATCCTGAAAAATGGTTTATGGGATGAGAATCCAACCTTTAGAATTGTTATCGGGATGTGTCCGACTCTTGCTGTTACCAATGCAGCTGTAAATGGCCTGGTTATGGGTCTGGCTACAGCTTTTGTCCTGTTGGCATCTGAGATAATTATTTCCCTGGTTAAAAAGCTGATACCGGAAAATGTCCGTATACCCAGTTATATACTAATTATTGCCACCTTTGTTACCCTGGTTGATTATATTCTCAAGGCTTTTCTGCCCGGTGTAGCAAGTGCTTTAAGCCTTTTTATACCTTTAATCGTAGTTAATTGTATTATCCTTGGTAGGGCTGAGGCCTTTGCCTCTAAAAATAGTGTCCTGGATTCAATTGCCGATGCTTTAGGTATGGGTTTAGGTTTTACCTGGGCCCTCTTGCTTTTGAGTATAATCCGCGAATTATTGGGTAGTGGTTCTATCTTTGGTGTGCAAATTCTGGGCGGTTGGTATCCACAGATGGCTATAATGCTGTTACCGGCAGGTGCCTTTATTTCACTGGGTATTTTGCTGGCCTTGATGAATTATATTTCAAGCAAAGGGGTGAAGTAAATGGAACAGTTTACCCATATTTTGCTCTTATTTGCAAGTACTATACTGGTAAATAATTTTATTCTGGTAAGATTCCTGGGAATTTGTCCATTTCTGGGTGTTTCCAATCAGATAGGAACAGCTTTCAGTATGGGTATGGCCACAACCTTTGTTATGACTTTAACCGGTATGGCTTCCTGGTTGATTAATACCTATATACTGGAGGTATTTAATTTACAATTTCTCCAAACTGTGATTTTTATAATTGTAATAGCTGCCCTGGTCCAGTTTGTAGAGATGTTTATTAAAAAGACCAGTCCGGCTTTATACAGGGCACTGGGAATTTTCCTGCCTCTGATTACTACTAACTGTGCTATATTGGGTCTGGCTTTATTGATACCATCAGAAGGATATAATTTTATTGAAAGTGTTATATTTGCTTTTGCTGCCGGTGTTGGTTTTACCCTGGCAATTGTTTTGATGGCCGGCCTAAGAGAGAATCTGGAGTTTGCCGATGTACCCGGAGTATTAAAGGGTGTTCCCATTACCCTTATTATAGCCGGAATCATGGCTATGGCCTTTATGGGCTTCTCTGGTTTAATTTCCATGTAAATTTATCTGGAATTATATAGAACTTATAGTAAATATCGTATCTATGGATGTGGATAGATAGAAACCAACTTTTTCTAAGTAATCCTGGAGGTGAAATGATGAATAATATATATATAGCCTCTCTGATCAGTATGGGGGGGCTGGGAGCACTCCTGGCTGTAGGACTAAGCTTTGCTGCTAAAGCTTTTAAAGTAGAGGTCGATGAACGTGTCAGCCAGGTGGAAGAAGCACTCCCGGGGGTAAATTGTGGTGCCTGTGGTTATGTAGGATGTGCTGCCCTGGCTGAAGCAATTGTCTCTGGAGAGGCACCGGTAGAAGGTTGTCCTGTTGGAGGCAGTGCAACAGCTCAGGCCATAGCGGAAATAATGGGGACTACTGCTACTGTAGGAGAGAGAGAAATAGCCCAGGTATTATGTAAAGGTGGTTTAAAGGAAACCCTTGCCAGGGCTGAATACCAGGGCATACAGACCTGTAAGGCAGCCAATATGGTTCCTGGAGGGACTAAAGCCTGTCAGTATGGCTGTCTGGGCTTAGGTGATTGTGCTGTTGTCTGTCCTTTTGATGCTATTATAATGAATGATAATGGTTTACCGGAAATAGACCCTGATAAATGTACAGGATGTGGGGAATGTGTCAGGGCCTGTCCCAGGAGTATAATAACACTGGCTCCAATCAGTATGAGAACCTATATCAGGTGTTCTTCCCATGATCATGGGAAGGTTGTGCGCCAGATCTGCTCAGTAGGCTGTATAGGTTGTGGGATCTGTGCTAAGGTCTGTCCTGATAATGCTATAAGGATGGAAAATAATCTGGCTATTATGGATTATGGGAAATGTACCAATTGTGGTTTATGTGCAGAAAAGTGCCCTACAAAAACCATAGAGTTTTATGCTGAAGTAATTGAAGCAGTTTAAAGGATGAAGGCAAAAAGACTTATTATTGAAATATCATTAGAGAGGTACTATATTTTCTGGTACCTCTATTTTTACATAAGATAATTTTAGAAAGGAAGAAAAGATGATGCAGAAAATACTGGCTTTAGCAGGTGATTTTTACCATGGGGCAGACTATTTAAGGGAAGGGCTAGAAGGTATTTTGAGAGATAAGTATTCCTTAGATATTAAAGATAATTACCGGGAGATTCCCTGGCAGGAACTGGAGGAATATGATGTTTTTATCCTGGCTTGCTCTGGGAAATTAAACCCAAATGATGAAATCTGGATCACCACTGAAGAAGAAGAGTTTATCGATAATTATGTTTCCAGTGGTGGCAAATTACTGGTATTACATTGTGGATTGGCTGATTTTTCGACAGAGGGAATTTTACGGCAAGTTGTCAAGGGCCATTTTCTTGAACACCCGGAAGAACATCCAGAAATTTTAGTCAGTCCTGTGAAGAATGATTTGTTTCCTGTAGAGGAAATAGAAGAATTTAAGATTGTTGATGAACTATATATTGTTGATGTAGATCTAGAAGATACTACAGTCTTTTTGCAAGCAGAAAGTGAGGAATACGGCAATGCTATAGCTGGCTGGGCTCATCAATATGGACAAGGAAAGGTGTATTGTTTAACTCCTGGCCATACTCTGGAAGTGTTGAAAGAGGAAATGATGGCAAAATTAATTATAAAGGGAGTGGAATGGTAAATCATTACTAAAATATAACAAGATACAAATGAATAAACATAATAAAGGAGGGCTTCTCATGAAATTTCCGGAAAACTTTGTCTGGGGTGCAGCAGCAGCTTCATACCAAATCGAAGGTGCCGCCTATGAAGATGGAAAAGGATTATCAGTCTGGGATATTTTTACCCGCCAAAAAGGAGCTATTGAAAATGGAGACAACGGGGATATTGCCTGTAACCACTATCACAGGTATAAGGAAGATGTTCAACTGATGAAGGAGCTTGGCCTTCAGGCTTATCGTCTATCTCTATCCTGGCCAAGGATTTTAGCTAATGGCACAGGCAAAGTAAATCAGAAAGGCCTGGATTTTTATGATAAATTAATAGATGAACTACTGGAAAATGGTATTGAGCCATATATTACCCTTTTTCATTGGGATTATCCCTATGAATTATACAAAAAAGGTGGTTGGCTGAATCCAGATAGTCCAGATTGGTTTGCCGAATACACAGAAGTTGTTGTCCAGAAGCTGTCAGACCGGGTTAAGAACTGGATAACTATTAATGAACCTCAGGTTTTTGTAAATCTGGGCCATAAGGATGGAGTTCATGCTCCAGGTTTAAAATTGGGTATGGAAGATTTATTACAGATAAGCCATAATGTACTCCTGGCTCATGGAAAAGGGGCCCGGGTAATTAGAGAGACCTCTGTACAGGATTGCCGTATTGGTTTGGCTCCTTCAGATTCTCCTGTTTTTCCTGCAACAAAGAGTGAAGAGAATATTCAGGTTGCCAGAAGAGCAAGTTTTTCTGTGGAAGATAAAGGGCTCTGGGCTATAAACTGGTGGATGGATCCTGTAATTCTGGGTAGATATCCAGAAGAGGGTTTAAAGATATTTGAGGAATATCTGCCAGAAATTAAAACCGATGATTTTAAAATTATTTCAGAACCAATTGATTTCTTTGGTGTAAATATCTATCAGGGTGTTTGTGTAAAGTTGGATGATAAAGGTCAGGCTGTGCCTGCAGAGAGAAAAGTAGGTTATGCAAGAAATGCTTATTACTGGCCTATTACTCCTGAAGCCCTCTACTGGGGACCAAGATTTTATTATGAAAGGTACAAAAAACCTGTCATAATAACAGAGAACGGTATGTCCAATGTAGATTGGGTGGCAGTGGATGGTAAGGTACATGATCCCCAGAGAATAGATTTTACTAACAGGTATTTAAGGGAATTGCAAAAGGCTGGAGAAGATGGTGTTGATATTCAGGGTTATTTCCACTGGTCCTTGATGGACAATTTTGAATGGGCCCAGGGCTATCTGGAGCGCTTTGGTTTAATCTATGTAGATTTTGAAACAGGGGAGAGGATTATTAAGGATTCTGCTTACTGGTACAAAAAAGTCATCGAGACAAAGGGGGAGGCCCTTTATGCCTGAGAGTAAAGCTCTCAATATTTTATAGCAAAAGAAGGAATTTTATTTCCTTCGTTGTATTTATAATTAAGTGAATATTTAATTAATTGAGAAAAAGGCTCTTTGAAAGATGATATATTTGCTTTTAATATTAAGATAATCTGGCAAAGGAGGGGAGGCTTTTGCTAAGGACAGGGCGGCTTCTAGCCTTAATTATTGTTCTCCTGCTGATATCTTCCTGCCTGGTTGGGGCAGGTCATTCTACCTATTCAGTTCCCTACCATAGTTATACCTATGACTTCTGGTCTGAACCGGTAGCAGCACCACAGGCCTATCAACCATTAAAGGTAATAGGTGGCAAGGAACTGGAAATAGATAATTTTAGAAAACCCCAGGATATTTTTGCCTGGAATAATTCCCTGGTCTATGTAGCGGATACTGGTAATAACCGCATTGTAGTTATAGATAAAGATTGGAATCTGGTTAAGGTTATCTCTTCATTTAATAACAATGGCCAGGAAGATACCTTTAATCAGCCATATGGGATTCATGTTAGTGAAGAGGGAGTCCTCTATATAGCAGATCGCAATAATAACCGTATCGTGGTATTGGATAGTTCCGGTGAACTGCTTCGTATAATTAGTTCACCGGTCCCGGGAAATGAGGATTTATTTAATCAGAATTTCAATTATTTTCCGATAAAAATATCAGTTGATAATGTGGGGAGAACTTATGTAATCGCTGATAAAGTCTATGAAGGAATTATGGAATTTGATCTGGATGGAAAATTTAGAGGTTTTATTGGGGCACCGAGGGTTAATCCCAATATTATTGATTATCTCTGGAGAAGATTTTCTTCCAGGGCCAGGCAGGAAAGGTTATCCCTGATTCTTCCTACCGAGTATAGTAATCTTCATGTTGATGAGAAAGGTTTTATCTATACTACAGTAGCTTCAGGCCAGATCCGGCAGGAAGAAGCTGTCAGGAGACTAAACCCTGCTGGTGCTGATGTCCTGAAGAGAGAAGGTTTTACCCCTCCTATTGGTGATCACGGTTCATCCCTGCGAAATGCCCAGGGAGAGTATATTTTGCCAGGTTCAAGTTTTGTGGACATCTGGTCAAGGGAAAATGGAATATATAGTGTCCTCGATAAGGAAAGAGGAAGGGTATTTACATATGACTACTATGGTGACCTCTTATATGTCTTTGGGGAAAAGGGAAATAACAGGGGTAATTTTCTTTCACCTGTGGCCTTAACCGTTTTAGATGATTATATATTGGTTCTGGATGAGCAATTGAATAGTATTACTGTTTTTACTCCAACTTATTATCAGAAGTTAATTCATACCGCCCTCGACCTTTATAACCGGGGCTTATATCGGGAATCTGCCCAGGTATGGAGTCAGTTAAAAGATATTAATGCCAATTATGACCTTGCCTACACCGGGATTGGTAAAGCCCATTTGCAGGCAGATAATTTTCTGGAGGCTATGGTAAATTTCAAACTTGGCCAGGATAGAAGTAATTACTCCAAGGCCTTTGAACTCTATCGTAAAGAGGTAATTGAAGCCAATATAAATACCTATATTTTTGTTGCAGTATTGTTAATTTTGCTCCTATCTATTAGGAAAAAAATTTATAGAAAAATAGGAGAGGGGCTAAGACCTCTGGTCCTGAAGGGTATTGCCAGTTCGGAGCTTGCGGCCATGAATTATATCAAAGCTGAGCAATGGACACTGGCCAGTTTTATAAAAGGAAAACTGGGAATATTATATTTATATCTGGTGAAGACAATTGATGGATTATCCTTTGCCAGATATGTAATTTTTCATCCCTTTGATGGCTTCTGGGATTTAAAACATGAAAAAAGGGGGAATCTCCCTGCAGCCACAGTCCTCTTAATTTTCCTTTCACTTACTTATGTATTCCAGAGACAGTATATGGGCTTTATTTTTAACACTAATGATCTGGCCAATCTGAACATATTATTTGAATTTAGCAGTGTCTTGATCCCCTTTATGCTCTGGGTCATAGTCAATTGGTCCTTAACAACCTTAATGGAGGGAAAAGGGACCTTTAGTGATATCTATATAGCTACTGCCTATGCCTTTACCCCGGTTATTATTATCAATATACCGGTAACAATCATCAGTAATTTCCTCCTTGAAGAGGAAGGGGTATTAATAGGTTCATTTATAGTAATTTCCCTACTCTGGTCATTGTTCTTACTCTTTTTTGGGACCATGACTATTCATCAGTATGATAGTAGCAAGAATATTCTGGTCACTATTCTGGTTATTTTCGGAATCGCCTTCACTATGTTTATCGGGGTCTTATTTTTCAATCTGGGAGAACATGTAATGCGGTTTGTTTCTGAAATATATAATGAAATTTTCCTGCGATTATAAACAGGAGGAAGGTGGATGGTGGTATATGAGAAGAAAAGGATTCTGGGCCATATTACTTGCTTTCTATATAATTTCTGGCCTTTTTGCAGTAGACCTAAGGGCAGCTGACTTAGATGCCTATAGTCTGGTGGCAGAAAATGAACATTTAATCCTTTATCTTAATTATGACACAACAGAAGTGGCTGTTCAGGAAAAAGATAGTGGGATTATCTGGTATTCCAATCCTCCTGGACGGGATAAGGAAGAGAAGGTGGCCAGGGGTTCAGATAAAGATGTCTTAAATGCCCAGTTTTCCCTATCATATTATCTACCTGGTAATAGACAAATGTTTATGAATAATTACTCCGATAGTATCCTTTTTAACCAATATGAGATTAATTTAATAGAAAATGGAGTCAGTATTGATTATGTAGTTGGCCAGGAGTGGAAAAAAGAAGACTTAATTCCTCTAATTATTGAACAAAAAAGTATGGAAGAGAAGGTCTTGAAGAATTTGCCTGTTGAGGAACAGGAGTTTTTGCTCTCCCAATATCACCTCTTTGGTCTGGAGCCCCTGGGCCCAGAGGGGAGGAAACTTGATATCTACAACTTTGATGAAGATGGAGTCTTAGGGAACTATGCCTTTACCACTCCTTTAGAGGAGATGAGGGAAAGGGATTTTGAAAGGTTGGTCCTGCACTTTTTGGGTATTTATGTTAACAACAGAAATGATCTGGCCAGTATAGCTGACCTCAAGGCAGAAGATTTAAATTATCTAAAAGATAAGCAGGTCTATGTACAGAAGAGGACTATCCGGGCCTGGGACCGGGATAATATTTTCCTGGCTTTCCAGAATAGTGGTTATAGTCCCGAGGAGCTGGCAAAAGATTATCAAGAACTCAATCTGGAGCCTCCAGTACCTAATCAACGTGTTTTTCATGTTACTATCGACTATTTGCTGGATGGGAAGGATTTTCTGGTCAGGGTGCCCTTAGATAAGGTTACCTATCCTGAAAAAGTCCTGGTAGCAGGTAAGAGTTCTATGGAGACTTATCCCCTTTATTCACTGGATATATTACCCTACTTTGGTGCTGCAGGAAGTGATGCCGAAGGATATATCTTTGTTCCTGATGGGTCTGGTGCCCTGATTTATTTAAATAATGGCCGCCTGGATGCAAAACCCTATGGGAAAAACCTTTATGGGCTGGATTATGCCCTGCAGCCGAGAGAGAGAATTCCTGAAATAACTGAACAATTACATATTCCGGTTTATGGCTTAAAAAATGGAGATAAAGCCTTTCTGGCCATTATAGAGGAGGGAGATGCCTTTGCTAATATTAAAGCAGATATAGCCGGGCGAACCTCTTCCTATAATACAGTCCAGGCCAGTTTTATTACCATGCAAAGAACAGAACTTGTCTTTGGCTATGAATGGGAAGAAACAAAGATGAGCCTCTTTCAATCCCGCCTACCTGAAGGAAATATCCAGATAAGATATAGTTTCTTAAATGGAGAAAAGGCCAATTATGTTGGCATGGCCCATAGATATCAGGAGTATCTGGTAGGAAAATATAAATTAAGCCCCCTGGAAGAAAGGGAAAATATCCCCTTTATGCTGGAACTGCTTACTTCTATTCATGAGACAAAGCCTGTCCTGGGTATACCCAGAAGGCTGACAAAAGCAGTGACAAATTTTCAGCAGGTTAAAGAAATCATCGAAGAATTAGATAAAGAGGGGATTAAGGATCTAAAATTACGTTTAACAGGCTGGTTGGCCGGTGGAGAACACCATTATTTACCCAGGAAACTAAGACTGGAAAAAACAGCCGGTACTGAAAAAGATTTTAAAGACCTCTTAACTTTTCTGGAGGCCAAAGGTATAGAAGTATATCCGGATTTGAGTTTTTATAATATATATAAAACTAATCTCTGGAATGATTTTTTAAATAGGAGATATGCAGCCCGTTTTTTAAATAGAAAGATAGCCAGTATCCCTGATTATAATCTGGCTACTAAACAGGAAAAATTTAAGGGAGGAAGATTGCTATTATCCAGCAAGTTTCTTTCATCTTTTGTAGATAATTTTCTTAAAGAATACAGTAAATATAATATAGGCGCCCTTTCTTTAAGACACCTGGGGCAACAATTAAACTCTGATTATAGAACTAATCCTGCTAAGAATATTGACCGGCAACAGTCCTTGAATAATGTAGTCAATGTATTGAAGAAGTTAAAAGAAGAACAGGAAGTGAAATTGCTGGTAGAAGGAGGAAATGCCTATACTTTACCCTATGTAGACCAGGTAGTAAAAACGCCTCTTTACAGTACTGGAGCCAATATTATTGATAAAGGCATACCTTTTTTACCAATTGTCTTACATGGCTATATAGATTATTCTGGCCAGCCCCTGAATATGTTATATAATCAATACTCCCTACTAAAATCTATGGAGACAGGAGCTATCCCCTATTACCGGGGTATTTATAGTGAATCATCAGCAGTTAAAAGAACAGTCTTTGAGAACGAGTATGCCCTGAATTATCGGCAATGGTTGCCAGAGGCAGCTGAACTGTACCAGGCTTTAAATGAACTTTTAAAAGAAACCTATAATCAGAGAATAATCGACCATATGGAATTAGCAGATAATGTCTTTAAAACAGTTTATGCAAATGGTAAAGCTGTTATAGTTAATTATAATCAAGAGGCAGTAATGGTAGAAGGGGTAGAGGTAAAGGGGGAAGATTTTAAAGTTATACAGGAGGATTTGCAATGAAAAAGAGGTTATCTTTTAAACAAAGAAGGATACTGGCTGGCTATTTATTTTCCCTGCCTTTTTTGCTGGGCTTTACTCTCTTTTTTTTCTATCCTTTTATTCAGGCCTTTATTTTCAGTTTTAATGAGCTGGTAATAAGCAGGGAGGGCTTTGTTTTAAACTTTAAAGGTTTCGATAATTACGGCTATATTTTAAATGTTCATCCTGATTTTTTGAGAATATTTGTGGAAACTATTTTAGATACCATAACCAATGTACCCCTGGTTTTAGCCTTTAGTTTTTTTGCAGCCCTTGTTTTAAATCAGAGGTTTAAAGGCCGGTTTCTGGCCAGAACAATCTTCTTTTTACCGGTTATCCTGAGTGCAGGGATAATTATTCAGATGGATATCGATGATATGGTTACACAGCTCCTCCATGGGGCCAGGAATGCAGAATTAATTTTTACCGGTGTTGGCTTGAGGAATTTATTGATGAATACCAAGCTGCCTGAGGGTTTTATAGAGTTTATTCTTGGGGCTGTAGACAGAATACCTGATATTATCAGGGCTTCCGGAATTCAGATTTTAATCTTTCTGGCTGGACTACAGTCTATCCCACCTTCTATTTATGAGGCGGCAGATGTGGAAGGAGCTACAGGTTGGGAATCATTCTGGTTGATAACCTTCCCGATGATGAGTCCAATTATCCTGACAAATGCAGTTTATACAATTATTGATACCTTCTTAACAACCACTAATGAAGTGGTGATGTTAGTGAGAGATGAAGCCATAATGGGAGCAGGATATGGTGTCAGTATGGCAATGGCTGTTTTGTATTTTGTGATGATTCTTATAATCCTGGGTATTACTATAAAAGTTTCTTCCAGATGGGTATTTTATCAGGAATAGGGGAGGATAATTATGGAAACAAATACTGATACAGGTGTAAAGGTCAGGTTTGTCAGAACAGCCGGGCTCCAGGCAGCAGATATCCTGGATCAGATTAACCGGGAAAAAGACCGGAACCGGGCCAGTAGATTCAATAAGAAAATTAAAGGAATTTCAATAAGCATAATCAGGGCCTTATTTTTGATCGGAGTTTCTTATATTATCCTGATGCCCTTATTGGAAAAACTGGTTACCTCCTTTATGACTGAAGCAGACATTTTTGACCAGACTGTCCGGTGGATTCCACGAAATTTTACTCTGGATAATTACAGGGTTACCTGGAAGGCCATGAATTATCCTGTAAGTTTTTTTAATACATTACTATTGACCCTGACAGTAAGTATACTGCAATTAATATCCTGTACTGCTGTAGCCTATGGAATTGGCCGCTTTAAATTTCCTGGTAATAAATTCATTTTTTCCCTGGCAGTATTTACTCTGGTAGTACCACCTACCATGATTACTGTACCTCTTTCTCTTAATTTTAAGTATTTTACCTTCTTTGGTTTGTTGCCTGAACCAGGGATCAGCTTATTAAACAGTTATTGGCCTTTTATTTTAATCTCTGCGACAGCAGTTGGTTTGAGGAATGGTTTGTTTATCTATGTGATGAGACAATTTTTTAAGGGGATGCCAAGGGATCTGGAGGAAGCGGCTTATGTTGATGGAGCAGGTGTTTTTAAAACCTTCTACAGGATTATGTTGCCTGGTGCTATTCCTGGTTTAGTAGTAATTTTTCTCTTCTCTTTTGTCTGGCAGTGGAATGACTATTTCTATAATACTATCTTTTTAAGTGGACAGGGGAATTTTCTCTTACAGGCTTTACAGGGGGCAGCCTTGAAGGCCCTTGATGGTGATCATAATAAATTGAAGAGTCAGTATGCTTCCATCATTAGGCATACTGGAATGATTCTCTATATAGCTCCCTTGCTGGTCCTCTATGCTTTTATGCAGCGGTATTTTATTGAAAGTATCCAGAGAACCGGTATTGTAGGCTAATAAATTCCTGTCATCTATACAGGAATTTAAAAAATACATTTATACAAGGGGGGATTAATGGTAGATAGATAAAGAGATTGTTAAGGGTTCATTACAAAATAAAAAAAGGGGGATTGTGTAGTGAGAAAGTTGTTTTTAATGACCTTAGCTCTTGGCTTATTGTTCTCTGCTTGCTTATTTGCCTATGAACTGCCTTTTGATGTCGGTAATATTGACTTTGGCGGAGCTACTGTAACCTATGTTGGCTTTTATGATCCCAGAGAAAGTTTTATGGAAGGTGGGGATTATCCTGGCCGGCTGGCAGAGGCTATGGAGAAGTTTAATATAGGAGAAATCCGCTACCTGGGACTTCCCTGGGATGGAATAGCTGAAAATATGATGAACCGCCTTTTAAGTGATGAGTCAGGTTATGACATCTGGATGCTGCCCAGTAATGCAGTTATGGGTATGATTGCTAAAAATGCCTTATACCCAATTAGTGAAATAGTGCCTGCCTCCTATTATGATGATCTCCTCTTTTCCCAGAGGGTTGTAACAGATACCTTTGTCAAGAGAGGAGAAAAGTATTCCCTGGGAGCAGGTAAAAGTCCGATTGGTGTTATAGAATTCCTTGTCTGGAATAAAGAAATATTTGCCCGGGATGGATTACCAGCCCTGGATGAACTTTATCTAAGTGGTGAATGGACTTATGATGCTATGGAGGAAATTGCCATCAGGGCAACCCGGGATACTGATGGTGATGGTGAACTGGATCAATGGGGTATTGGGCAGCAAGATATTGCGGTCTGGGGTTTTTCCAATGGTGCTAATCCTACTATAATAGACGAAAATGGCAGGCATGTTTTTGCCTATGATAGTGAAGCAGCTACTTATTATTTAGGAAAATTGAGACAGTGGTCCCAGCTGATGAATATTTCCAAAGGGGACTGGCAACAGAAAGAATTCCTGGCTGGCCAGGTAGCTATGGCCTCCTTCCCCTTATGGAATATCATTGATCCCAGCTTTACAGATGTTGTTGAATTTGAATATGGTATAGTACCATTACCAAAAGGACCTCATGTAGATGATTACCAATTCCCGGCCAGGCAGGCTGATTCCTTTTATCTGCCTGTTAATTCTAAATACCCCATGGGTTTAGTTGCCCTGCACAGGTTCCTTTTCAGGGCAGATGAGGAAGAAGAAGGCATAGAAGAAATGTTGATCGAAGCAGCACTGGATGAGATTTCCTATGAAGTATTGGTAAGGGCTGCAGAAGAATGGTCCGGAGAGATGTATATTATGGAAGGTATCCTTGGCCCAACCTGGGATACCAGTTATCCACTGGGTGGAGCTATTGGTAAGGCCCTTTATGAAGGACAGAGTCCTGCTTCTGCTATGGAAGCGGTGGCACCAGTAATTCAGCAGGTTCTGGACAAAGAATTTAATGACTAGGCAAGTATATTATAATCCTGTGTCCCTTGTTTAGGGACACAGGACTTCTGGCTTTATTCCTTATTTATAAGTAGATGAAATTAAAATGCTTATTCCTTTATCTTTTATATTCATAATAAAAACTATAAAAAGTTATTTTCATAATAAAGGTTTTCTTAAATTCTCTGCAGGAGTTTTAGATAGGAGGAGGGGGGTAGAAAGGATGAAGAAGAGGGATATATTTATAATTATTACTGTACTTATATTTATGATGTTAATAAGAACTCCCATAAAAGCCCGGGTCCTGGAAGTAATAGATATGGATTATATGGAATACCTGAGCAAGGCTGGAAAGGCCGACAGGCCTGATTTGGAGTTAATAATTCCAGCCTGGGATTATGTAGATACAGATATGGATAATATCCAGGTAATAGATAATCTGGCCGGCATAAAAGCCCTGGCTACCAGTGAAAGTGGCTATGTTGAATGGGAGGTGGAGATCCCTGAAAGTGGCCTTTATAATATAGAGATAAAATATTTTCCCCTGGAAGGAAGAGGGGGGGATATTGAGAGAGCTTTAGTTATTAATGGTGAAATGCCCTTTGATGGAGCCAGGTTTCTGGAATTTCCCCGGGTCTGGACAGATGAGTATGGATATTGGATAGATAATCAGGGAAACCATATTAGATCCCCCCAGAAAGAAGTGTTTATCTGGCAGACCAAACTACTGGAGGATTCCATGGGTTATAGTTCTGAACCTTATCTATTTTATTTCAATCAAGGAAGCAATAAAGTAAGATTGGTATCCAGAAGGGAGCCTATGGCTATAGCTTATCTGAAGCTTTTCCAGTATGCCAGTCCTTTAGCTTACGAAGAAGTAGTAAAAGAATATAGGGAAAAGGGTTATAAAAAAGTTGATGATTTTATCTGTATAGTCCAGGCTGAAGATGCTCTTTACCGTTCCAGTAAAACCCTTTATCCTGTCTATGATAAAGCGGATCCTACAGTAGAGCCATACCATCCTGCCCAGATACGCCTGAATACCATTGGGGGGCAAAGCTGGAACAAAGCAGGCCAGTGGATAGCCTGGAAAGTAGATGTTCCAGAAGCAGGTCTTTATAAAATTGGGATAAAAGCCAAGCAAAATGTCAGAAGTGGTTCCTTTACAGTACGGAAATTATACATTAATGGACAGGTTCCTTTTAAGGAAGCAGAGGCAATCCGTTTTAATTACTCTAATTATTACCAGATGGTTGTCCCGGGTAAATCAGCAGAAGACCCCTATCTAATTTACCTGGATAAAGGGGAAAATATAATTAAACTGGAGGTTGTTCTGGGGGATTTTGCTGATATGATAGCTAATACAAATTCAGTCCTCTATGAACTATCCACTATTTATCGGCAGATTATTATGATTACCTCCCGTAATCCTGACCCAATGCGGACTTATCAACTGGAGAATAAGATTCCTTCACTGGTAGATAGATTACAGAAACAGAGTAAGACCTTAAGAAGATTGGCCTTTGAACTGGAGGAATATACTGGAGAAAAAGGAGACCATGTCTCTCTTTTAAATAGCCTGGCTCATCAGCTGGATTTATTGGCAGAAAGGCCAGATGATAGAATACCAAGAAGCCTGGCAGAGTTAAGGGACAACCTGGCATCTCTTGGTAGCTGGATCTTAATGACAACTGAACAACCCTTACAAATGGATTATCTGGTTATTGCTGGTCCAGATGAAAAAATGCCTGTAGCCAGTCCATCAGTCTGGCAGGTGTTGGTTCATGAGCTTAAATCTTTTATTGCTTCATTTACCCATGATTATAATCAGATAGGAAATGTCTATGATGAAGGCAAAAGCATCAAGGTCTGGATTGGGGGAGGCCGGGATCAGGCCCAGACCCTGAAAACCATGATCGAAGATTCTTTTACTCCGGTGACGGGGATTCAGGTTAATCTGGAGCTAATCCAGGAAGGGGTTATATTACCAGCAACCCTGGCGGATAAAGGGCCAGATGTAGCCTTATCTGTTTCCCAGGCAGTTCCTATAAACTTTTTTATCCGTAAGGCTATTGTAGACCTGACAGAGTTTGAGGATTTTCCTGAGGTTGCAACCAGGTTTAAATATAGTTCTTTAGTGCCTTTTAAATATAGGGATAGTGTTTTTGCCTTACCTGAACAGCAAATCTTCCCTGTACTCTTTTACCGGACTGATATCTTACAGGAAATGGGCGTTGACCTGCCCCAGACCTGGGATGATGTCCTCCATGTTATTGCAGAATTACAGAAAAATAATATGGATTTTGGCCTACCCTATTCCAATATTGAACAGATTGCAGTAGGTGGTATTGGTGAAGCAACATCTGGAGCCGGGAGCATAGTAGCCCATGCCGGTGTTTCCACCATGTTAATGCTCCTCTACCAGAGTGGTGGTGAATTATATAAGGTAGATGGTATTGAAACCAATCTTGATTCAGAACTGGCCATTGATGCTTTTACTAGATGGACAGAATTATATGAACTCTACAATTTGCCCCTTTATTATGATTATGCCAATTATTTCAGGATGGGAGAGATGCCTTTGTTGATAACCGGCTATACCTTCCGAAATCACCTGGAGGTCTTTGCACCAGAGCTGAGGGGTAAATGGGGTTTTACCTTGCTTCCTGGTACTCTTCGGGAAGACGGGAGTATAGATAGAACAAGCCCGGCTCTTGGTTATGGTACAGCAAACCAGGGGCCAGGAGCCATTATTATGAAGAATGCCAGAGATAAAGAGGCAGCCTGGGAATTTTTGAAATGGTGGACCAGTACAGAAACCCAGGTAAGGTTTGGACGGGAACTGGAAAGTATTATGGGTACAGCAGCCAGATACCCCACAGCCAATATAGAAGCTCTTCAACTTTTACCCTGGAGGGTAGAGGAGCTGGAAGTATTGTTGGAACAATGGGAATGGGTTAAAGGTTTACCGGAGGTTCCAGGAGGTTATATGGTGGGGCGTCATTTAGATAACGCTTTCCGGAAAGTGATTTATTCCCACGAACCGCCAAGAGAGACTTTACTGGAGTATAATCGGAAAATAAATAAGGAGATTAGCAACAAAAGAAGAGAGTTCGGCCTGGAGACAGAACTGGAAAAACTACCGGCAGAATATCAGAAAATGTACTGGATTGAAGAAGCAGATTAAAGTCGGAGCAGGAAAAGCTTAGATTAAAGAGTGGAGGTTATTTTATGCAACCTGTTCTAGAAAGTAATAAGGGTTTGATTAGGGGGATTGGTGGAAAGATAAAAAGAATATCCACTTATGTAATCAGTGATCTAAAAGAGAATAAGGTTTCTTATCTTCTGGTGATGCCCTATTGGACTATCTTCTTTGTTTTCACAATACTGCCAGTGATTATCGCCATAGCTTTAAGTTTTACTTATTATAATATGTTGGAACCACCACAATGGGAAGGATTGCATAATTATTTACGGCTCTTTCTTGATGATGATGTCTTCTTAATTGCCATCAAGAATACCTTTGTTTTTGCACTGGTGACAGGACCAATTAGCTTTTTTGCCTGTTTAATACTGGCCTGGATGATTAATGAATTACAACCTAAAATCAGGGCTTTCCTAACCCTATTATTTTATGCTCCAGCTTTAACTGGCCAGGTATATTTTATCTGGAAGATAATGTTTGATGGAAGTGCTTATGGATATGTTAATGGTATCCTTCTTTACTGGGGTATTATTACAGAGCCAATTCAGTTTTTTCAGGATCCAGCCTATATAATGCCTGTATCAATACTATGTGTTCTCTGGTCCAGTCTGGGTACAAGTTTTCTTTCCTTTATCGGTGGTTTGCAGGGTATAGATACCAGCCTCTACGAAGCTGGGGCTGTAGATGGTATCCGCAATAGGTGGCAGGAATTATGGTATATTACTTTGCCCCAGATAGTACCACATATGATGTTTGGCGCAATTATGACCATAACTCAATCCTTTGCAGCTGCTGACCAGCTGATTGCCCTGGTTGGTTTTCCCAGTACTGATTATGCTGCAAGGACTATAGTCAGCCATTTGATGGATTATGGCAATATTCGTTTTGAAATGGGTTATGCTTCGGCTATAGCAGTTATCCTTTTTGCTTTTATGGTTATTACCCAGAGGCTTGTGCAGAAGTATTTGGCTAAATTAAGGGATTAAGGGGGATAAATGATGAAAGCAAAGTTCAGGATCAGGCGGAAGAGATTAAATCGCTCTCTTGGTGGCGATGTCTTTCTCTTTACTTTTCTGGGAATTGGTGCTGTTTTTACCGCCATACCTCTGGTTTTTCTGATCAGTCAGGCCTTTAAACCATTAAATGAATTGTGGTTATATCCTCCACAGTTTTTTGTCCGGAACCCGACCTTTAAGAATTTTGTGGATCTATTTGTTCTTATGGGCGAGTCCTGGGTGCCTATGTCCAGGTATTTTTTTAATACCTTATTATTGGTGGTAGTAGGGACAGGGGGACATATCATCCTGGCTTCAATGGCTGCCTATCCTCTGGCCAAACATGATTTTCTCTTTAAGCCCTTTTTATTTCAGACTGTAGTTTTATCTTTGATGTTTACCTATCAGGTAACAGCTATTCCTAATTATTTAATTATGGCCAAGATAGGCTGGGTTGATACTTATGCAGCTTTAATTGTTCCGGCCTGGGGAATGAGTTTAGGGCTCTTTTTAATGAGGCAGTTTATGGTAGCAATGGTTCCAGATGAGTTGATTGAGGCAGCCAGGGTTGATGGGGCCAGTGAATTAACTATTTTCTGGCGGATAGTGATGCCTATTGTGAAGCCTGCCTGGTTAACCTTGATGATTCTTTCGGTCCAACAATTATGGCGGGAGACAGGAAGCCGTTTTATATATAGTGAGGAACTCAAGACCTTGCCCTATGCCTTAACCCAAGTTATCTGGGGTGGAATTGCCAGGGCAGGGGTAGGAGCTGCTGTTGGCCTGGTCTTGATGATAGTTCCAATAGTTATTTTTGTAATTAATCAAGCAAGGGTTGTTGAGACAATGAGCACCAGTGGCCTGGATTAATACTTGCAGAAAAAATAAGTAAAATAATAAATCAGGAATGGTTTCAGTCCAATTCCTGATTTTTTGTTTTCTTCTATAAAATCTAGACTTTATTGTAAAAAAATGTTACAATAATTTAATGGATTAACTTTAATATTAAGATAGGGACCGGTGTAATTGCTATGAAAGATTTGTGGCACTATCTAACGAGAAATGACAAGATATTGATCCTCTTCTTATTAGTCTTAAGCCTGAGTGGGATTTTATTTCCCTTCAATCCTTTTCAGGGGAAAACAGGAGAGGGTACAGAAATGTTTCTTGTAATTCAGAAAGGAAATCAGGAAGAGATAAGGTTTGGCCTGGAGAGTACCTATGGAGAGCCTCTCTATATTGAGGTAGAAGGTCCAATAGGTATCAGTATAATTGAAGCTTCTAATGGTAAGGTCAGGATGAAAGAAGCCCCTCCTGATGATCTGGAAAAGACCTGTGTAAAGACAGGTTGGATTGAGAATCCTGGTCCCATGATTATCTGTATACCGAACCAGATTTCTATCTGGATTGAGGCTGAGGAGACAGGCCTGGATGGTGTTAGCTGGTAAATATCCCTGTATTTACCTGATAATTTTCCCGGTTTGATAAAGGATTATACCAGGCACTTATTGAATTTAATTAAGTAGGTTTAAAGAGTATAAACAGGAAAGGTTATTATATGCGTAATACAAGAAAAGTTGTTCTGATAGGTTTATTGGTTTCCCTGGGATTGATATTACACTTTGTTGAGGCCATGATCCCCATGCCTATCCTGGTTCCTGGGGCTAAATTGGGTCTTGCCAATATAGTAAACCTGATTGCCCTGGTCTTAATTGGTTTCAGGGGAGGATTAACCATCTTCTTTTTAAGGGTATTAATAGGTTCACTATATGCAGGAACTTTTCTAAGTATAAATTTCTATCTTAGCTTAGGAGGGGGTCTGACAGGTTATCTCTTTATGGCTTTAGTATATTATCTATTCCAGGATAAATTTAGCTTAATTGGTGTTAGTATAATTGGAGCAGTATTTCATAACCTGGGCCAGTTGTTAATTGCCTATTTTATTATCAAAAATCCAGGAATCTTTTATTACTTACCTTATTTAACCTTACTGGCTATCCCTACTGGAATAGGTGTAGGCCTGATTACTTATTTTACAAGCAGATATTTGCCAGTAGTAGAGGGGGGAGGGGCTGGAGATGGCTAAACTTGTACTGGCTTCCAACTCTCCACGCCGGCAGGACTTATTGCAGATGTTGGGCCTGGATTTTACTGTCATTCCAAGTAAAATCGAAGAAAAGGATTTTGCTGCTCTGCCACCTGAAGAGATGGTGAAGGAACTCTCAAAGGCCAAGGCAGAAGGAGTTGGCACTTTAGTAGAGAATGCCCTGGTCATAGGTTCAGATACTATTGTTATGCTGGAAGGAGAGATCCTGGGCAAGCCAAGGAACCCGGAGGAGGCAATCTTGATGTTGAAGAATCTCCGGAATAAAGACCATACTGTTCTTACTGGTCTGGCTCTTTATGAAACAAATTCAGGCAGAATATTGGTAGATTATGACAGGACAGAGGTTTCTATGGGTCCAATTTCAGATGATGATATTAGAAATTATGTCAGGACAGGGGAGCCCCTGGATAAGGCAGGTGGATATGGTATACAGGGCATAGGTGGTGCCTTTGTGGAGTCAATAAGGGGTTCTTATTATACTGTTGTAGGTTTACCTATTCATCTTTTGGTAAAGATGTTAAAGGAATTTGGTATATCAATTTTTTAAAAAGTTTTCATATAAATATGCTCTATAAAGAAAAGTGGGGAGATAGTTTATGGGCTCTGTTGATTATAGGTTTACTATCAAAGAGATGCCTGCAGATGAACGCCCCCGTGAAAAGCTTATCAAATATGGAGCAGAAAGGTTAACTGATGCAGAATTACTGGCTTTAATAATCAGAGTAGGTAATGACAGGAGAACTGCCGTAGAATTGTCACAGGACCTTATCAACAAATTTGGCGGTTTAAAGGCTCTAAATTATTTATCCATTAATGAACTAAAAGAGCTAAAAGGAATTGGAGATACAAAGGCAGCCCAGATTAAAGCAGTAGTGGAATTGGGTAAAAGATTGGCATCTCTGGAAAGGGAAGAAAGGGATTTGATTCGCACTCCAGGGGATGTTGTTCAGCTTTTAATGCCAGAGTTACGCTACCTGACCCAGGAGGTATTTAAAGTAGTCCTTCTGGACATAAAAAATCAGGTTATAGCTATACCCCTTATTAGTAAAGGGGGCCTATCCAGTTCCATTGTTCATCCCCGGGAAGTATTTAAGGAAGCGATCAAACGCAGTGCCGCAGCCATGATCCTGGTACATAATCATCCCAGTGGCATTCCTGAACCCAGTCGTGAAGATATTAATATAACCAAAAAACTATTGGAAGCAGGGGAAGTAATGGGGATAGATGTCCTGGATCATGTGATTATTGGTGATGGTATTTATGTCAGCATGAGAGAGAGAGGATTGATCTGAAAAAGGAGCTAAAAACAAAAAATTATACCGGGTTTAGTTGATGCCAGTTAAAATAATAGTTTTAGAATAAGAAAGGAGAAATATTCATGGTATCTAAATTAGTTAGTGCACCATTTTCGCGGGACCTGGGTATTGATCTGGGTACTGCAAATACATTAGTTTATGCAAAAGGCAAGGGAGTATTACTTAGAGAACCTTCTGTAGTAGCATTGAGGAAGGATACGGAAGCTGTACTGGCTGTTGGCGAAGAAGCTAAAAGGATGATTGGCCGTACTCCTGGAAATATAGTTGCTGTCAGGCCGATGAAAGATGGTGTTATTGCTGATTTTGATGTAACAGAAGCAATGATTAAATATTTTATTAGAAAAGCCCATAAAAGGACAAGACTGGTACGGCCCAGGGTAATTATTTGTGTACCTTCCGGGGTAACAGAAGTGGAGAAAAGGGCAGTACTGGATGCGGCATCAAATGCCGGTGCCCGGGAAGCCTATTTGATAGAAGAACCAATGGCAGCAGCAATAGGAGCTGGTTTGCCAGTATATGAACCAACCGGTAATATGATTGTAGATATTGGTGGGGGAACAACTGAAGTAGCAGTAATCTCACTTGGTGGTATAGTCAGTAGCCGCTCCATCCGCATAGGTGGAGATGATATGGATCAAAGTATAGTAAGTTATATAAAGAAAAAATATAAGTTAATGATTGGTGAAAGAACTGCAGAGGAGATTAAGATTGAAATAGGATCAGCTATCCCTGCTGAAAATGGAGAAGAGGAAATAAAAGAGATCAGGGGGAGGGATCTTGTCACCGGACTCCCCAAAGTCCTGGAGATTAATTCTGGTGAAATCAGGGAGGCTTTGCAGGAACCTGTAACTGCAATAATTGAGGCCGTTAAGTCTACACTGGAGCAAACCCCTCCTGAATTGGCTGCTGATATCATGGATAGGGGTATAATCCTGACAGGAGGAGGTGCCTTATTGAAGGCTCTGGATAAATGCCTGATGGAAGAAACCCAGATGCCTGTACATCTGGCAGAAGATGCCCTGGATTGTGTAGCAAAAGGAACCGGTGCTGCCCTGGAAGAGATTAAATCCTTAAAAGGACTTCTTGTAACACCAAAGAGAATCTCTTAATTTATGAAATTTGCTCAGGTGGTGATGTTTTGAGGAGGATAGATCATAAAACTATAATTATCATTATTCTGGTCCTGATTATATTAGCAGAACTTGGTTTAAGCCGTTTTACAGATCGGGAAATATCCTTTTTTACCTGGTTGAAAAAGGGTTTTTATAATCTTGTTACTCCTGTAATAGAAAGTCTTAGTAACTTTTTTAATTATGTAAAGGCTTACTGGAATGGGATCATGAATATTGATGACCTTATTGAAGCTAATGAGCAATTAAGGAAAGAAGTTTCCCAATACAGGATTCAATTATTACTGAATGATTATTATAAAAGGGAGAATCGCCGTCTCCGGGAATTATTATCCTTTAAAGAACAGGCAGCCTTTGAAAGCCTGGGGGCTCATGTAATTGGCTATAACCTCTCTAATTGGGATAATCGCTTGCTAATTAATCTCGGTTCACGGGATGGTATTGAGGAGCGTATGCCTGTAATTACTTATGATGGTGCTCTGGTTGGGAGGATAGAATATGTTGGGGCTACTACAGCCCAGGTTCTGCTCTGCAATGATCCTGAGTTTATAGTGGGAGGTATTGTAGACAGGCCGGAATCCAGAGCTATTGGCCTACTTAAGGGCCAGGTCAATAAACCGGAGGTAAACCTGATGGAGAACATTTCCTGGAATACCCATAGTGAGGAAGGGGATATCAAGGTTGGTGACCTTATTGTTACTTCAGGCCTGTCTGATAGTTATCCCCGGGGTATACCTATTGGTGAGGTAATCAGTGTAGAAACTGACAATTATGGCCTTTCTCAAAAGGCTGAAATAAAGTTATTTATGAATAGGAAAACAATTGAAGAGGTTTTGGTCATTACTGGTTTTTGAGAGAATCAGGCTTTTTGGTCAAGGAGGGAAAGATTATGAAAAAGTTTATAGTAAACCTGGTTTTACTTCTTCTGGCTCTAATACTTCAGATCCTGCTCCCTCCTGCTAAGCAGGTTTTTGCAGGAGTAAAGCCTGATTTTTTGCTGATTACTGCTGTAATTATTGGCCTCTATTGGGGTGTATATGAGGGAATGACCTATGCCTTTTTGGCAGGATTATTTCAGGGGGTTTTCCTGGGTAGTAGTTCCCTGATATATATTGTAGTAAAGACCCTATCAGGTGGTATAGCTGGTTATCTGGAGAGGCTCTATTTTAAAGAAAGATATTTTTTCCCACCTGTAATTATTTTTCTCCTGACCTTTTTGCATGATAGTCTGGTTATTCTCTTGTCGGAAACCATGTTATTTAGCCTGAATTATTTCCAGGCCCTGAAGCTAATAATCTTACCTACAGCTATCTTAAATGCCCTGATTAGTTTACTCCTCTATTATCTCTACCACAGATACTGGCAGGTCAGGGGAGATATTTATGAATGAGCGCTTAAAGGTCTTTAAAATCCTTATTACTCTGGCCCTTCTAATCCTGGCAGCAAGGGCAGGACAACTACAATTAATCATGGGTGATTATTTTTATGAATTGTCTGAAGGAAACCGCCTTTCAGAGCGTCCTATCAGTGCTCCCAGGGGGAAGATCCTGGATCGGAATGAAAATATTTTGGTATCCAATAAGGAGGCCTATGACCTTTATTTATTACCAAATGAAGTATCACCAGAAATTAGTGTAGGGGATTTATTATTAAGCCTGGCCAATATTACCGGGCTGGACCTGGAACTATTAGAAAACAATTATGAAAACAAAGGCCACAGTTCTTCTGCTGTTCTTCTGCGGAGAAATATTTCCAGGGAAATGATGGTGGCTATACGGGAAAACAAAGATGAACTACCTGGTGTTTATGTTGAAAGTTCATCTTTAAGAGATTATGTTTATGGAAATCTGGCCCCCCATACCCTTGGTTATGTAGGGGAAATCAGTTTAAGTGAATTAAGGGCTTATAGTGAACAGGGCTATAATTATCGTGGTGGTGATATTGTAGGCAAAGTAGGCCTGGAAAGGGAATATGAGCAGTATTTGCGGGGCCATGATGGAATAGAACAGATAGAAGTTAATAGTCGTGGACAGATGGTAAAAACCTTAAGCATTAAACCACCCATTGCCGGTAATAATTTAATCCTTAATATTGATCTTGAACTACAGCAATATTTTGAGGAGATACTGGAAGAAGAGTTTTATAGATTACGGGAGATTGCTGCCGATGAACCGGAATTATTTCCTCCCACTGGGGCTGCGGGTATAGTTATGAACCCCAATAATGGCAAGATCCTGGCTATGGTCAGTGTTCCCAAGTTTGACCCCAATAAGTTTGTCAGTGGAATTACTTATGAAGAGTATGCTGCCTTAAATAATGATCCATTGAATCCAATGTTTAATCGCCCAATTATGAGTCAGGTGAATCCTGGTTCTGTCTTTAAGTTGGTGACAGGTACTGCTGCCATAGAAAATCTTGGCGTGAAAGCTGATACCAAATTTTATGATAAAAATGGCAAATATACCATTGGTGAATGGGAGTACCGTAACTGGTTAAGCTGGGGAGAGGGAGAGATAGATTTTATCAGGGCCTTTGCCCGTTCCAATAATGTGGTTTTCTATCAACTGGGCCATGAATTATATAAATTAGACAGGGGAGAGAAAATGGCCTGGACAGCCAGGCAATATGGTTTTGGCAGTTTAACAGGGATTGATTTGCCAGGAGAAAAAGCAGGCCTGGTTCCAGATAATGAATGGAAATTGAAAACCCAGGGTGAGATCTGGTATCCCGGTGATGCTGTACATTTAGCCATAGGCCAGAAAATCACTGTTACACCAATCCAGTTGATAAATTTTGTTTCTGTTATTGCTAATGGGGGTACCTTGTATAGGCCCCATCTGGTAGATAAAATAATTGATGCCAATGGAGAAGTAGTTATAGATTTTAAACCTGAAGTTATTAATAAGGTTCCTTTCAAAAAAAACACTTATGAAATACTCAGGGAGGGAATGGTAGCAGCTACTAATGCTTCCTATGGGACAGCCTCCCGCCATTTTGTGGATTTACCAGTTAAGGTGGCTGGCAAAACTGGTACAGCCCAGACGGGAGCCGGGGCAAATCATGGTTGGTTTGCTGGTTTTGCTCCTGTAGATAAACCAGAAATTGCCATAGTGGTTTTCCTGGAAGAAGGTAATTCCAGCTCTTATACCTTGCCGATTGCTGCCAGAGTAATAGAAAAGTATTTTTCCCTACAAGGGGATGGGGGAAGTGAATAAAGAAGGATTTTATGTATTTCTAGCGAATAGTATACTTGTATTCTCTTGATTTAATTGGTCTGAAGCAAGCTAAGGGGAAGGTATTTGTGGGAGAAATGTCTTCGGGATAAAGGAGAAGTTATATGGAGGCTATTTCGTTTCGAGTTACAAGTAAAGGTGTTTATCTTAATCTTAATCCAGAAATTGATTATGATAATATCAAAAAGGCCCTTATTAAACATACAGCTGAAGCTAATAATTTTTTTACTGGTGTTGATCTGTATATAAACCCTAATGGTCGTATTCTTTCTGCTGATGAAATCAAGGAGCTTATTGAGATTTTATCTCGCTATAAAAATATTGGCCAACTATATTTCCTCAGCCAGGAAAGAAAAAGCAGGCCCAGAACCATGGATACGATTTTAATAAACAGGACTATCAGGTCTGGCCAGAGAATAAAATATCCTGCTAATATAGTAATTATTGGAGATGTTAATCCGGGAGCTGAGGTTATAGCAGGAGGAGATATATTGGTGGTTGGGAAGCTTAGAGGTGTGGTTCATGCCGGTGCATCAGGTTCCAATGAGTCCCAGGTTATTGCCCTAAGTTTACAGGCAACCCAGTTAAGAATCGGCAATTATATCTCCCGTTCACCGGATGAGAAAAATACTGAAGGAGCATCAATTCCTGAAAGGGCTTATGTAAAAGACGGAATGATTATAGTAGAAGCCTTGAAATTATGGTGATTTAGTAATACATTTTTTTATACATAAAAGGGGGAACTTATATGGCAGGTAAGGTTATTGTTGTCACTTCTGGTAAAGGTGGTGTAGGAAAAACTACAACAACAGCAAATATAGGTACAGCCCTGGCCATGATGGATAAAAGAGTATGTTTGATAGATGCTGATATAGGACTACGGAATTTAGATGTGGTTATGGGGCTGGAAAATAGAATAGTATATGATTTAGTTGATGTTGTAGAAGGAAATTGTCGTCTGGAGCAGGCTCTAATCAGGGATAAAAGACAACATAATCTCTTTTTACTTCCTGCAGCACAGACCAGAGACAAAAATGCAGTTACACCTTATCAAATGAAGGAATTAACTGACCGTTTAAAAGAAGAGATGGATTATGTACTGGTAGATTCACCTGCCGGTATAGAACAGGGTTTTAAAAATGCCATTGCAGGTGCTGATTTAGCAATTATTGTTACAACCCCGGAGGTATCTGCTGTCCGTGATGCGGACCGGGTTATCGGTTTGTTGGAGACAGAAGGCTTGAAAAATCCAGAGGTGGTTATAAACAGGCTGCGTCCGGATATGGTTGAAAAAGGCGATATGATGGATATCAGTGATATGATTGAAATTCTGGCAATTAATTTACTGGGTGTGGTACCAGAAGATGAGAATATCGTTATTTCCACTAATAGGGGTGAACCTGTTGTCCTTAGAAATGGGAATAGTCGTGCTGGAACAGCATTTTTAAATATTGCCAGAAGGATTAATGGAGAAGAATTACCTTTAATGAACCTGGAAAAAGAAACCCTGTTAAAGAAGTTTAAAAGAATAGTAGGATTATCCTGAAGGAGGGGATTAAGATCGACTTCCTGAAATCATTTATGAGAAGTGATTCCGGATCTAGCAAGGATATTGCCAAGGAACGTTTACAGTTTATCCTGATCCATGACCGGATCAAGCTATCCCCGGAAGAGATGGATTCATTAAAACAAGAGATGCTGGAAGTGTTATCAAAGTATGTAAAGGTTGATGACCGTAAAATTAAGATGGCAGTAAATAGAAGTGAAGGTATTACTGCATTGGTTGCTAATTTTCCCATAAAACGTTCTGAATAGGATTTTGATTATGTTCTTAAACAGGAAACTAATTAAAAATGTAAACTGGTATATACCTATAGTGACCTTATTGCTGATTGCAATAGGCATTCTATCTATTTGTAGTGCCGGTGAATTGAATAAGGAGAGTGCCACAGGCATTAGATTAGTAAAAAAACAGCTGATATCGGTTGTTTTGGGTATAATTCTAATTGCTATTATCCAGTTTTTTGATTATCGGATCTTTCAATATTATTCAACGATTATCTATATTGCAACTGTCGCTGTCCTGGGCATGATACTGATTATAGGTACTACAGCTAAAGGAAGAACGGGCTGGATAAGTCTGGGTGGCTTTAATTTCCAACCTTCTGAACTGGCCAAGGTAACCATGATTCTGGTCCTGGCAGAGGTTATTGACAGCAAAAGGGAGGAATTGAAATACTTGACAGGTTTTATAAAACCCTTTTTATATGTCCTGGTTCCGACCCTTTTGATTATACTGCAGAATGACCTGGGAACCTCCCTGGTAATGATCACTATCTTTATTGGCATGTTATTTGTTGGTGGGGCCAATGTCCGCTTTATGACCCTTATTTTTGGTGGTGGGTTTTCCTTAGTTGTATTACTAATTGCCTCCCACCTCCTATTTGATACACCCTTGATATTTTTTAAGAAATATCAATTGAACCGGCTGATTGTTTTTATTAATCCAGGGATAGACCCTACCGGGATTGGCTATAATATTATTCAGTCCAAAATTGCTCTTGGGTCTGGCAGGCTATTTGGGAAAGGACTCTTTGCCGGTACACAGAATCAGTTAAGGTTTTTGCCAGAAAAACATACGGATTTTATTTTTTCAGTTATAGGCGAGGAGTTTGGCTTTATTGGTGTTTTAATTGTTATAATCCTATATTTTATTTTACTCTGGCAGATAATCAATGTTGCCAGGGAGGCCAAGGATAATTATGGCCGTCTCCTTGCTACCGGTATAGCTGCCATGTTTTTCTTTCATATCCTGGAGAATATCGGTATGACCATGGGCCTGATGCCTATTACCGGCCTACCCTTACCCTTTATTAGCTATGGTGGCAGTTCCATGATAACCTCTTTAATTGCCATAGGTTTAGTGCTTAATGTTAATATCCGACGAAAGAAAATAGTTTTCTAAAGTATAAAAGCCTCTCTCCTGGGAATATATTTTAATAAGGGGGAGGGGTTAAATGAAATTCTGGGGATTGACAATCAAGGTTAACCCCCTTTTTTTATTAGTTTTTTTCCTCTTCTTTTTACTGGATATGATGGCTGAAGCCCTGGTTGCCTTTGGGCTGGTAATAATTCATGAATTTGCCCATCTAATTATGGCCTATTCTGCAGGTTATAAGGTGGGCAGGATTGAAATCTTTCCCTTTGGTGGTATGGCAGAATATAGTGGTTTACTGGAAATGGAGCCCTGGCAGGAGATAAGGGTTGCCCTGGCTGGGCCAGTTTTCAATCTCTTTTTTGCCCTTTTGCTTTATCTTTTTCTTTATTCTGGTTTACTGAAAACAAATCATTATTTATTGCTGCTATTGCAATATAATCTGCTAATTGGTACTGGGAATTTAATCCCGGCTTTACCACTGGATGGGGGAAGGGTTCTCCGGGCTTTTCTGGTAAGAAGTAGAGGTATAAAAAGGGGTAATGAACTGGCTATAAAAATATCAAAATATTTTGCCATTAGCGGTATTTTAGTGGGAATTATAGTTTTGTCTTTAGGCAAGGCTAATCTCTGGTTTTTGTTTTTTTTCTTCTTTATCTATGGTATGATAAATAAAGAAGAAAAACAATTACTTTATTATATCCTACAGTACCTATCCAGGAGGGAAGACTTTAATAGGGGGCTGAAAATCAGAGAATTATCCGGCCAGGTTGTTGATGGTTCTCTCCCGGTAAAAGAAGCTATTTATTATCTTAATCCGGTCAAATATAGTCTCTTTTATATTCTGGATTTAAATTCAAATATAATAGGAATTATAAGTGAATCACGTTTGTTAAGCTCCTATTTTGGCCAGAAGGATAAGGAGTTGTTGATGAAGGATATAATATAGGTAGAAATATATGAGGTGAAAAGATGAAAGTAACTGATAAGTTAGATAAGCTTTTATATAAGGTGAAAAACCCGGTTAGATATATAGGTAATGAGTGGAATATGGTGAAAAAGGAATGGGCTGAAGATAAGATTAAGGTGGCCCTGGCCTTCCCTGATCTATATGAGATTGGGATGTCTCACCTGGGCTTAAAATTACTGTACCATCTCTTGAATGAAGAAGAGGATATCATCTGTGAAAGAACCTATGCTCCCTGGCTGGATATGGAAGCCTTGCTGCGGGAGGAAGGTATTCCTTTATTTTCTCTGGAAAACAAAAAAGCTATCACTGAGTTTGATGTTTTTGGTTTTACTCTCCAGTATGAAATGAGCTATACCAATATTATAAATATGTTGGATCTGGCTGGCTTACCCCTCTATAGTAAGGACAGGGATGAAACTTATCCCCTGGTTATAGGTGGGGGGTCTATTGTTTTTAACCCGGAACCAATTGCACCTTTTTTTGATCTTTTTTATATAGGTGAAGCAGAAAACGGTATAGTAGACCTGGTAAAAAAATATCAGGAATTAAAGGATAGGAAATTTAAAAAGGATGAGATTTTACTGGAATTAAACCAGACTCCCGGAGTATATGTACCAGGACTATATGAGCCTGTCTATGATGAAGAGGGCCGGATAAAATCAATAAATCCAAAATATCCTGGTGTAAAAAAGAAGATAAGCCGGCAAGTGGTATCAAACCTGGACCAGGCTTATTACCCAACAAAGATGATAATGCCCTATATGGACACAGTTCATGACCGGGCGGTAATAGAGATTGCCCGGGGTTGTACCAGGGGTTGTCGTTTCTGTGCTGCCGGTATATCTTACCGGCCGGTCAGGGAGCGTAGTAAAGAGACTATCATTAGACTGGCTGATGAGATTTTGGAGAATACCGGTTATGATGAAGTGTCTCTTACCTCCTTAAGCACTATGGATTATAGTGCTGTGGCTGACCTGGTCAAAACCATGGCCAGGCGTTATGAAGAGGATAGAATCAGTATTTCTTTACCTTCCTTACGGGTGGATCGCTTTTCGGTAAACCTGGCCAGAGAGGTCCAGAGGGTCAGAAAAACAGGCCTGACCTTTGCTCCTGAAGCCGGTAGCCAGAGATTAAGGGATGTAATTAATAAGGGTGTACAGGATGAAGACCTCTATGATGCTGTAAGGGCCGCCTTTGAAGAAGGTTGGTCTACAATAAAACTCTATTTCATGATCGGTTTACCTACAGAAAACCAGGAGGATATAGCCGGTATTGTTGAACTGGCTAAAAAGGTCCTGGAGATAGGTGAAGAAGTACGGAAAAAATCCGCCAGGTCCAGGAAAAAAATTCAGGTAAATATAAGTGTTTCTACCTTTAAGCCAAAGCCTTTTACCCCCTTTCAGTGGGTAGAAATGTGCAGTAAAGAAGAAATAGAGGAAAAACAGGAATATTTGAAAGATAAGCTAAGAGGCAAGGGCCTGTCCTTTAGCTGGAATGACCCGGATTTGAGTTTGTTGGAAGGAGTTTTTGCCCGTGGTGACCGTCGTCTGGCCCGGGTACTGGAAAGTGCCTGGCGGAAGGGGGCCAGGTTTGATGGCTGGGGTGAGTCCTTTGCTATAGATATCTGGGAAGCTGCTTTCAGGGAGAATCAGCTGGAGATGGCTGCTTATCATCGGGCCAGGGATTTAGAGGAAATTCTGCCCTGGGACCATATCAATATGGGTGTCAGCAAAAAGTTTTTAAAAGAGGAATATAAGGCAGCCCTGGCTGGGAGGTTGACAGAGGATTGCCGCCAGGCAGGCTGTACTGGTTGTGCAATCTGCTTTGAACTGGAAACAAAACTGGAATTATACCGTGGTGATAGCAATGTTAATTAGGGCAGAGTTTGAGAAATTAGAAGAAATTAAATATATCTCACATCTGGAATTGATGACTACCTTTCGCCGGGCTTTCAGGAGGGCTAAATTACCCCTGGCTTATTCAAAAGGATTTAATCCTCATATCCAATTGGCCTTAGCCCAGCCTCTGAAGGTAGGTATGGTTGGCTGGAAGGAATATTTTGATCTGCAATTAAATCAGGAAATGGAGATAAAGGACTTTATTAGCCTGGTTAATCAAGAACTACCTCCTGGCCTCAAGATTAATAAAGCCGTTTCTATAGCTGAAGATAGTAAAGCCTTAATGGCTACCATCAATACAGCCAGATACATCTTTTCCATGGTTTTTAAGCAAGAAAATATAGCTGAGGAAGACCTGTTAAATAGATTTCTGGCTGAAGAAGAGATAAGGGTTAGGCGGGAAAGGGTGAAAAAGGGAGATATAGAGATTAATATCAGGCCTATGATACAGAGGGCCCAAATAATTGGACCAGGAAAATGGCTTTTTCAGGTAGAGAGTGGAAGTGAAAGAAATCTCAGGCCTGAAGAAATCAGCAGGGCTCTGGCAGATTTTTCTCCAGATGTGGCCTATGTTCCAATTGTCAATATCGTGCGTGAAGGCCTGTATGTGAAGGTAAAAGAAGAGCTTTATAGCCCCCTTGATGAAAAGATAGTAGGGAGATGAAGGGATGAGTATACAGATTATTATTAATTCCGGTATAAGGGAAAAAAGGGCTGCTATCCTGCGAGATGGTCATTTAGAGGATCTCTTACTGGAACAGGATATTCATGAACAGATAGCCGGTAATGTTTACCGGGGCAAGGTAAAGGATGTTTTACCGGGAATGCAGGCAGCCTTTGTTGATATTGGTCTTGAACGGAATGCCTTTTTGCATATTAATGATCTATATCCACTCCTGGATAAGGAGCAAGAAAAACTCTGGCAGGAAAACAGGCTCAGTGTACAGGAAATTATCAGGCCTGGCCAGGAAATCATGGTCCAGATAATTAAAGAATCCATTGGTTCCAAAGGGCCAAAGGCCAGTTGCAAAATTTCTATACCCGGCCGGTATTTTGTCTTACTACCTTATGATAACAAAATCAATATTTCCCGCAAAATCCTGGCAACAGAAGAACGCGACCGCCTGAAAAAGATCAGCCGGGACCTTCTTGGAGACAAATATGGTGTAATTATCAGAACCAATGCTATGGACAGGGGTAGTGGAGAGCTGAAAAAAGACCTGGACTATTTAATTCATATCTGGGATACTATCCAGGAGGATTATCAGGCCAGTAAAGCACCAGCCTTAATATATACACATGCTGATTTAATCATGCAACTGGTCAGGGATTATGTGTCCCTTGATCTGGAAAAACTGGTTGTTGATAGTGAAAAAGATTATGAATATATTATAAATCTCCTGGAGAGGGTGGCACCTGACTTAAAAAGCCGTATTTTCCTCTATGAAAGAGAGATCCCCATTTTTGTCAATTATAATATCGAGAAGGAGTTAGCCCGGGCCTTAAACCGAAAAGTCTGGCTAAACTCCGGTGGTTATATTATTATTGATAAAACAGAAGCCCTGGTCAGTATTGATGTAAATACCGGCAAATATACCGGGAAAAAGAATTTACAGGAGACAGTTTTCAGGACTAATCTGGAAGCTGCTAAAGAGATTGCCCGCCAACTCCGGATCAGGGATATAGGCGGTATTATAATTATCGATTTTATTGATATGGCCTTGAAAGAACACCAGGAAAAGGTCCTGGAGGTCTTGCAGGAAGAGTTAAAAAAAGATAAGACCAAAACAGCCCTTTTGGGCTTAACAAAGCTAGGCCTGGTGGAGATGACCAGGAAAAAGGTCAGGGAAGGTTTTGGGGAATTAATCCAGAGAGAATGCCCTTATTGCCAGGGAAGTGGTATGGTTATATCAGAAAGCGGTATGGCCTTAAAGATCATCCGGGAAATATCAGACCTGGCTGTCAAAGAGAACTTCTCTGCCATCCTCCTTGAAGTCCACCCCAAAGTGGCTGCAGTATTGATCGGTACAGGGGGAGAGAAGTTGAAAGAATTGGAAGAGAGAACGGGCCTGGACATATATATTTCAGGAAATGATGAATTACATCTGGAAACATATAATATTATCAATAAGGGTAGTAAAAAGGAACTGGCCAGATTAGCCCTGCCTGTCCAGGAGGGGGAAGAATACATAGTTTTAATAGAGGAAAAACAGATCAATAATACCAGTGCAGGAATAGCCAGAATCAGTGGTTATATAATTATTGTAGAAGAGGCTGGCAGCCTGGTTGAGCAGGAAGTCAAGATAATAATCAGGGATGTTTATCGGACCTTTGCCAGGGCAGAACTGGTCTAAAGGTGTTGTTTGTAATGAAGGTCCTTAAAAATATAAAGATAATATTTCCGGATAAAATTGAAAAGGGCTCAATAATCTTTTCGGATAGGATCGAAAAAATAATAATAAAGGAAAAGGATGTTTGCCAGGAAAAAGGCTCTTCTCTGGACATTATCGATGGGGGCGGATATTATCTGTCTCCAGGATTTATCGATATTCATTTTCACGGTGTGGCTGGCTTTGATACTATGGATGCCAGTCAGGAAGCCCTGCTACACATCAGAGAAAGCCTGCCAGAATCTGGAGTAACATCCTTTTTACCAACAACTATCTCCATGCCTATTGAAGATCTTATCAGGTCCTTAGAGGCTATTAGAATTGCTATGAGGAAAGAGAGGACTGGTTCTACTGGTGCCAGAATTTTGGGCTGCCACCTGGAAGGGCCTTTTATTAACAAAAAATATAAAGGTGCTCATGCAGAGGAAAATATTATCTTACCGGATCTGGAATTGATAAAAAATTTTATTGATATTATTAAAATAGTTACTTTAGCCCCGGAGATTGAAGGTGCAGAGGAATTGATCAGCTTTCTTAGAGCAAAAGGGATTATTTGCTCTGCAGGCCATAGTGGGGCCACTTATGAAGAGATGCTTAAAGCCCTAAGGTCAGGTATTAGTCATATAACACATCTATTTAATGCCATGCCAGGCCTCCATCATCGCGACCCAGGCATTATTGGTACTGCCTTAACTACAGATATCAGTATAGAGCTAATAGCTGATCTTATTCATATTCATCCAGCAGTTTTGCAGCTGGTTTTGCAGGCAAAAGACCTGAATCAGATTATTCTGGTTACTGACCAGATGCGGGCTGGCACTCTGGAAGATGGGGAATATGAGTTTGGTGGCCAGCCGGTAATAGTAAAAGAGGGGATAGCCCGCCTGGCCGATGGCAGTCTGGCAGGAAGCAGGTTAACACTGGACCAGGCAGTGCGTAATATCAGCAGGATTAGTAGTCTTCCCTTATATAAAATTATAAATATGGTAACTTATAATCCAGCCCGCCTTCTGGGTCTAGATGATGAGCTGGGGTGGATTAGAGCAGGCAATAGGGCTGATTTTGTGTTACTGGATAAGGGGCTTAAGGTGAAAAGTGTTTTTAAGGATGGTTTGAGAATTTATTAGTTAATGTGCTTTAATTACATATTTATTTAAGGATATTTACCTATTTATATATTATAATGGCCAGTATAGAATATAAGCAGTAAAGAAAAAATGATTTGCAGTATCTGGAAAAAAGGATTATAATTTTTTTAGGGTTTACTATATATTAAAAAAAGATGGTGAAGCTTATGCGTATAATTGTTGAGGAAGATTATCAATCAATGAGTAAAAAGGCAGCCTTACTGGTAGCCGGTCAGGTTTTACTTAAAGCTGATACTGTACTGGGACTGGCAACAGGTAGTACCCCATTGGGTATGTATAAGGAATTAGTAAGGATGTATCAAGAGGGTGAGGTAGATTTTTCGGCAGTAAAAACCTTTAATCTGGATGAATACTATCTCTTGCCCCCTGATGATTTGCAGAGTTATCACTATTTCATGCAGGAAAATTTCTTTAAGCATATCAATATTAGAGCTGAAAATATCCATCTACCTGATGGCATGGCTGCTGACATTGAAGAGGAATGTATGCAATATGAAAAGGCTATAGAAGCCAGTGGGGGCATTGATCTTCAGGTACTGGGAATTGGAGAAAACGGACATATCGGTTTTAATGAACCAGCTGAAAGCTTAAATGTCTATACCGGCCTTGTCAATTTAACAGAAGAAACCATTAAAGTAAATAGTAGATTTTTTTCCTCAATGGAAGAGGTGCCACAGAAGGCTTTAACAGTAGGCATGGGGACGATCTTGAAAGCCAGGCGAATTATATTATTGGCCAGTGGTGAGAAAAAAGCAAAGGCTATCAGGGATACCGTCTGTGGCCAGGTTACTACACAGGTACCATCTTCATTTTTACAGCTACACCCTGATGTTACCTTGATTCTGGATCAGGCAGCTGCTTCTTTAATTGTAGATTAGATCCTATTTTAAAAAGTGAAAACTGGTTAAAGATGCAGGAAGATAAAATTATGTGAGTTAAAACTTGACTGCTTAGCTGCAATATGCTAAAATAATTACGTTGTATTGCCAAAACCGCACGGGACAGGCTGAAGATAAAATGTCTCTAACTCAATTAGAGAGAGGCTGCCTGCTTTCGGCGAGTCTTGAGGTAAGGGAGGTGCAGCTGTATGTATGCAATTATTAAAACCGGTGGAAAACAATACAGAGTGGAAGAAGAAATGATTATCAAGGTAGAGAAACTTCCTGTAGAAGCTGGTGAAACTGTAGAGTTTGATCAGGTTTTATCCGTAGTGGATGATAATGGAGCCAGATTTGGCAATCCTGTATTGGAAGGAGCCAAAGTAATTGGTAAAGTCCTGGAACAGGGCAAAAACAAAAAGGTTATTGTTTTCAAATACCGCAGGAAAAAACGTTATCGCAAAAAGACTGGTCATCGCCAGCCTTATACAAAGGTTTTAATTGAAAAGATAGAGGCCTAAAGAAAATTACATGTATTTATTATAAAAATAATTACAGGGGGGTGGATTGATTATGGCCAGGAAAAAAGGTGGCGGTAGTTCAAGAAATGGCCGCGATAGTCACTCTAAACGACTTGGTGTGAAAAGATTTGATGGACAATTTGTTACAGCCGGAAGTATTCTGGTAAGACAAAGAGGCACTAAATTTCATCCAGGCTTAAATGTTGGCAGAGGTTCTGATGACACCCTCTTCTCAAAGATAGACGGTTATGTTGCATTTGAAAGAAAGGGTAAGTCTTCTCGCCAGATAAGTGTATATAGCGAAGAGCAATATGAAAGTTTAGCTAATTAGAAATAATCTACCCTCAGTCCTTAAACTGGGGGTTTTTATTTACTATCAGTTTATATTTCCTTATCCTTTGCTGATAAAGGTATTTCTGAAAAATATAAAAACCTTGAACCTAGCTTTTTAATTATCTTTAGTTGATAAATGAATTTGAGACTGTTTATAATATATTCAGGGGAATCCATAGGGAAAGAAGGTGATCTGGTGTTTCTGGATGAAGTTGTATTTACGGTAAAAGGTGGCGATGGTGGAGATGGTGTCGTAAGCTTTCGCCGGGAAAAGTATATAGATAAGGGAGGCCCTGATGGTGGTGATGGTGGTGATGGAGGAAGTGTAATCCTGCAGGTAGATGAAGGATTAAGTACTCTGACAGACTATCGTTACCAGAAATTGCGTGTTGCAGAAAAAGGCAGAAATGGGGCCGGTAGCAATATGCATGGACGCAATGGTAATGATTTAATATTAAGGGTGCCACCAGGAACCATTGTTTATGATGCTGATAGTGGAGACTTATTGGCTGATCTGGTGGAAGAGGGCCAGGAGTTTGTTGTAGCCCAGGGAGGAAAAGGAGGCAGGGGGAATGCCCGTTTCAAAAAATCTACCAGACAGGTTCCCCGTTATGCCGAAAAGGGTTTACCAGGGGAAAGTCGTACTATCAGACTGGAGTTAAAATTACTGGCAGATGTGGGTCTGATAGGTTTCCCTAATGTAGGTAAGTCCACCTTGATCTCTGTTGTTTCAGAAGCAAGACCGAAAATAGCCTCCTACCATTTTACAACCCTTACCCCTGTTCTGGGTGTTGTAAATATAGGTGATTATAAATCCTTTGTTATGGCTGATATACCAGGCCTGATTGAAGGTGCTCACCAGGGTGTAGGGCTTGGTTTTGAGTTTTTAAAACACGTAGAGAGGACCCGTTTACTGGTACATGTTCTTGATGTCTCGGGCATAGAGGGACGAGACCCTCTGGAAGACTTTAGATTGATCAATAATGAGCTGGAACAATACAATAAAGAACTGGCTGAAAGGCCACAGATAGTGGCTTTAAATAAAATCGACTTATTGGCAGATCAGGAACAAATAGTAAGGGTTACTGAAGAATTAAATAATATGGGTTATGAAGTTTTCCCTATTTCAGCAGTAAGCAAAAAAGGAATTAAGGAGTTAATATACAGGATTGCAGACTTACTGGATGAACTACCTATACCGGAGAGTCCTGTGGAAGAAAAGCTTGTATTTAGACCAGATTTTAAAGGAGAAAAAGAGATAGAGGTAAAAAGACTTGACGGTGATCTCTATGAGGTAACCGGAAGACTGGTAGAAGAAAATATCCAGAAAACTGATTTTACTAATGAAGCCGCAGTGAAGAGGCTGCTCCGGGTTTTACAACATCATGGCTTATATGATATTCTAAGGAAAAGCAATTTAAAAGAAGGAGATACAGTACAGATCGGCCCAATGGCCTTTGAATACCTGGAATAGTAGATAAAAGGTGGTGAGTTTAATGTTAAGGGGAAAACAAAGGAGTTATCTAAAGGGACAGGCCAATAAATTAAATCCTATTATCCATGTAGGGAAGGGTGGCCTGGACCAGGCTCTTATAGATCAAATGGATGAGGCTTTAGCGGCCCATGAATTGGTAAAGGGAAAAGTGTTGAAGAATTCACTGGAAGAAGTAAGGGATGTAGCAGAAAAATTAGCCACAAGCTGTGAGGCAGAAGTTGTTCAGGTCATCGGTAATGTTTTCATCCTCTATCGCAGGAATAAAGAAAAGCCTATTTATATATTACCTCAGTAGGAGTTGTTTGGGATGTCGGTAATTAGCCTGAATAGGATCAGAAAAAACTATGGAATTACAGAAGTTTTGCAGGATTTTTCCCTTTTTGTAAATGAGGGAGAAAGGGTTGGCTTAATTGGCCCAAATGGTTGTGGCAAAACAACAGTTTTTAAGATTATTGCCGGAATGGAGCCTTTTGAGGAAGGCTCTCTTTATATAAAAAAAGGGATAAAGTTAGGCTATTTGAGCCAGATGCCTGATTTTAACCAGGGTTTTACCCTTTTTGAGGAATTAAAAACAATTTATGAGAATCTGACCACTATTGAAAAGCGTCTGCGCCAATTGGAGATAAGTATTAGTGAGGCCAGTAACAAGGGTGGTTCAGGTCTGGATAGATTAATGGAGGAATATAGTGATTTACAGCACCGCTTTGAACTTAGCGGTGGTTACCAGTATGAAGCCAGGATCAGGCAGATTGCCTATGGTATGGGGTTCAGGGAAGAAGAATTGCAGAATAAGATTGTAGATAATTTAAGTGGTGGTGAGAAAACCCGGCTGGGCCTGGTAAAGTTACTTCTGACTGAACCTGATTTGCTTTTACTGGATGAGCCGACCAACCACCTGGATTTGCCTTCTATACAATGGTTGGAAGACTATTTGAAGAATTATGCTGGGACTATAATCATTATCTCCCATGACCGTTATTTTCTTGATCATGTAATTAACCGGATTGTGGAAATAAAAAATGGCAGTGATGAAATCTATCATGGTAATTATTCCTATTATTTAGAAGAAAGATTAAAACGTTATGAACAATTAAAGAATGCTTATGAAAATCAACAGAAGAAAATTAAGCAGATGGAAGAAGCAATAAAACGACTTTATCAATGGGGACACCAGTCCAATAATGAAAAACTTTTTAAGAGAGCAAAAAGCATGCAAAAATCCCTGGAGAGGATAGAACGCCTTGAGAGGCCTGAATTAGATGGCAAGCAGATGCAATTGGATTTGACAGTGAATGAAAGAAGTGGGAGAGAAGTCCTCCATATAGAGAATCTCCATAAAAAATTTGGAGACCTAGAGCTACTGCAAAACCTGGCCATGGATATATACTGGCAGGATAAAGTAGCCCTGATTGGCAGAAATGGTACCGGCAAAACTACTCTCCTGAAAATTATTCTTGACCAGTTAAAGGCCGACCAGGGGACATTAAGGCTTGGGGCTAATGTAAAAATTGCTTATTATAGTCAGGAATTTGAGGGTTTTAATCCTGATGATGATCTGGTTACAGCCTTAAGAAGGGAAGCCAATATGAGCGTAGATGAAGCCAGAAATGCCCTGGCAGCCTTTTTGTTTACTGATGATGAGGTTTTTAAAAAAGTAGGCTCCCTAAGTGGTGGTGAAAAGAGCCGCCTGCGGCTGCTCCAGTTGATGAATGGTGATTATAATTTCCTGATCCTGGATGAGCCCACCAACCACCTTGATTTACCTTCCAGGGAGATCCTGGAGGAGGTATTAAAGGTATATCCAGGTACAGTTTTGCTGGTTTCCCATGATAGGTATTTCTTAAATAAAGTAGTTGACTATATCTATGAACTGGAAGAGGGCAAATTAATAAAATACTATGGAAATTATGATTACTACAGGTCAAAGAAAGAAGAATTCCTCCAGGATAAAGAATTAGAGGCAAAGGATAGCAAAGAAAAGGAATACCAGTCAGATTACCACAGGTTAAAGGAAGAAGCCCGTCAGGAGAGGAAAAGACAGAATAGGATTGCAGCCCTTGAGGAGAGTATTGAGGAAAAAGAAAGAAAAATAAAGGACCTGGAAATGGCCATGATTGATCCAGAAAACCTGGATAATATTGAATTATTAAATGAAATGAAGAATGACTATGAAAAACTCCAGGAAGAATTGAATGACTTATATCTCCAATGGGAAGAGTTAATGTTATAGGAAGAAGAGCAAAAAGAAAGGGATAGGTATTTTTTTACCTATCCCTTTTTCCTATTGGAATATTTTCATTCTGAAGATTACTTATAATATGATTTACTTATATCTTCATCCTGAATTCCTGAGGCGTATTGAGCACCGTATTGATTTACAGCATTCTGTTGGGCAGAATAGTTCTGTCCATACTGGGAGGCCATATTGGTCTGGAAATTTTGCTGACTATATTGGTTTTGCTGATTATACTGACCAGGAGACTGGTTGCTAAATTGATTACTGCTGACATTATTGAGTGTATTCAGGGTAGCAGAACCAGAGTATTGNNTATTTTGCATTGTTCCAGCATACTGGCCAGTACCGGAATATTGGTTAGCTCCAGTATACTGGCTGGCACCTGTATACTGGTTGGCCCCACTATACTGATTACCCCTGTACTGGCTCTGTATAGCTGAATTACCCTGGGTCTGATAGTAGGACTGGCCTATCTCCTGGTCTCTTTGGCCAGAACTGTAATAGGCGGCAGCCTGGTTTAAACCAGCAGCCTGTTGAGGAGAATTATTCTGTACAGCTTGATTCTGCC
>LFRM01104207.1_pt1 | contig 57733 bp, 62 predicted proteins | sample 618341 | NCBI WGS metagenome assembly LFRM01 (sample SAMN03654438, study PRJNA283298) | anaerobic digester metagenome | isolation source: pool of bioreactors CSTR01a, CSTR02a, and CSTR03a thermophilic anaerobic... | place: Denmark: Kgs. Lyngby | collected 2014-05-21 | reverse complement strand
GGCGGTGACACCAACTGCGCAGGTGCCAACACCTCCATGTTCATGGCCGGCGGTTACCTGGACAAGGACATCCCGCGTACCTTCTCCGCCGTGACCCGCGCGATCGCCTCCGCAAGGTCGCTTGTCGCGTGGGAGGCCGGAGCATCCGGTCCTGACAAGGACTGCGGCTATGAGGGTCCGATCCTCAAGTCCATCGCCGGAAAGCCCTGCGCTCAGGAAGGAAAGGGTGCCCAGTGCGCTCACGCCGACCTCATGGGCAACCTGATCGCCCAGGTGTGCGACCTGTGGTCCAACGAGTCGGTGGAGTACCACCCCGAGTTCGGCGGGTCCTCCGTGCAGTGCTGGCTTGGCAACATCGGCTACGAGGCCGCTCTGATGAACACCGCCAAGCAGCTGAAGCAGGACAAGCTGCTCCGCGACCTCTACATGGCCACGGACAGGTACAGGTCCCCCGAGTCGTTCATCCTGGCATACGACAACGCGTACAAGATCGGCCAGGCCATCGTGGAGAACGGGAACGATATCTACCTGAGGGCCAAGGCCGCTGGTATGACCGCTGCCAGGCTCATCGAGGAAGAGTCGAAGGCCGGAAAGCTGAAGCTGTCCAAGCACGAGCAGGACATGCTTCGCAGGATAATCACCGACCTGAGCGCTCTCCCCGACGAACAGGGCAAGTTCGTGGACCAGTGCCTCAAGGCGTACAAGGATATCCCCATGTTCAACCCGAAGAACTACGACCTCTGAACATGCCTGAATCCCACCTAAACCCCTTCCCTTCCTTTTTATCTAAATCTAGCTAGGATGTCTCTTCTTCGATCTAGGGCATCTCATGATCCGCGGCAAGCAATGATGGAGATGCAACGCCCTGGTCCCTTAGATGTCCGCCATGCACGTTTTCCAAGAAAGGAGATGATGCGAAGCGCAGATGCGGCATGATGCCGGATGCATCCCTCGATCCCTGGCAACAATTTCGATGATGGCTCGGTTCGAAATATCATGGCGGACGTGATCGCACATGGGACGCTGCACGATGATATCAAAAGAAAGATGGGGGAAGGCGTTTGGAGGTGTGGAAGATCATGCTTTCAGAAGTGTCCTCTGCATCTCACGGAACTTGAAGCACTTTTGCGGACAGGCCCTCTCGCAACGCATGCAGGCGGTACCATTGCATAGATCGGAGGCCACTTCGAGCTCGAAACCGTGTGTTCCTCCCTGCCTTATCCTGATCGCGCTCTCAGGGCATTCCTGGACACATCTCTCGCAACCCGTGCAACCTTCGAAGCTTCCCTTGATGTACACGCCCGTGTCGCGGAGGACCTTCAATCCCTTGTAGCCGAGATCGGGTATGTCCCTCATGACCGTACGGGTCACCTTTGCCTGCTTGGTGATGGGAGGCAAGGGCTGTAGGTCGGCCATGTCCAGCATCATGTTGTACGCCTCTATGGGCATCCCTTCGGTCCAGAGCGCTAGCTCTTGGATGAACACCTTCTCGAACACCTTGTCCGAGGCGAACATGATATGATTCGCCCTGATCGACTGGGCCAGGGACTGCAGCTCATCCAGCAGCTCCGGGTCCCTCACCAGGTCAAGCGCCATCGCAAGGGAGGTGTTTCCGAACTGGTAGATCTGGCCGCAGGTGGGAGGCAGAAGGCCGACCCGCTGTGCCTTCAGGGCGTCGACATAGGTTCCAGAGGCCCCGCTCATGTACATGATATCGAGATCCTCGAACAACAATCCAGCATGCTCCAGAAGGGTGAAGTGGCCAGCCCTCATCGCCCCGAACGCCTTGGCCGCTTCCAAGACGTCATGCTCTTCCAGCACGATGCCGTCCTGGAAATGGAGCCTTTTATCGAAGGTGTTGATATGCGGCATCTTGATGAGGCCGGCCTCAAGACCTTCCGCGATGGCGGCGATGACCCCGGTGCCGGTAATGCCCACTGCCCGGCCGTGCATCTCCCCCTCCTCCATCACGGATCCGGTGTTCGGGTCGACGACATCTCCAGGCTTGGCGATGATGTCATCGTCCAGCACGGTGCACTTCCAATCGTTCCTGCCGTTCACATCGCTTATTGCGCCTGGGGACGCGAGCATGCCAGCTTTGATATGCTGCCCTTCCATGGCGGGTCCTGCGGCGGCAGAGCCCGTTATGATCTCGTCTCCGACCTTCAAGGCCATCTCGGCATTGGTGCCATAGTCCGTGACGAGCACGTTCTCCTTCCTGTCGAGCAGCCCGGTCTTGTACATCATGGCCAGGGCATCGGCCCCGATCTCATGCTTGATCGCGGGTGGGATGTACAATTGACATTTGTCCGGGAGCTCCAACCCAAGATCGATGGCATTGATCACGGCGGCATCTCTCTTCTGCAGCTCCACTCCGCGGACCTTCAGGGCGGTCTCTCCCACGAAGGCCAGGTCGCGGGTCTCGATGTTCTGGAACATCGACAGTTGTATGGGGTTCCCGCATATCGCCACCCTCTCCACCTTGGTCAGGTCGATGTCCAGCAGTTTCATCAGCTTGTTCGAGGTGTCGATGAGCAGGCGGTGGGCCAGATCCTGCTGCACCTCGATGCAGAAGGTCAGATGGTCCATCACATTGGCTCCCGGCACCGGGTGGCGGACAGTGATGGCCGTCGAGATGATCTGCTTGCTCTCCAGGTCCACGGCGTGCATCCTGATGCCACTTGTCCCCACGTCTATCGCGATTCCGTACATGTCTCACCTCAGTGCTCGTGCTTATGCTCCTCTATATCCAGCTCCAGCCTCTCCTCGAGAGGTTCCAAGGCTCCCTCCAGGATCTCTTCTAGTTCGTGATCGGAAAGACCCACCACGGCGGCCATGAACCTCACCTCTCCATTGGTGATCGCACCTTCCGGCAACCGGTCATCCTTCTCTGGTCCAAGGTCCAGGTCGACCAGGTTCACCTGTAGCGATCCTCCCGGCACGGATGTGAAGGCCTTGACATGCCCTATCAAAAACTTCCTCTTGTTGCCGATGCTGACGCCGGTGGAGCGAACGGCCTCGACGATCAGATCGGCGAGTTCGGCGCGCTCTATGCCGGAAGAAGTGAATCGAAGCTTCAGTCCGAAGGAGCCAGCATGCGCCTCCTCTTTGGTGTCCTCGCTCATAGGGCTTCCTCCAACATTTTGACCAGTTCATCGATCCCGCTGCCTTCCCGGGCGGAGATGAACACGATGGGCGTTGACGGCGATATGCTCCTGATGGTGTTCTCCACCTCATTCCTTACATCGGGGGATACGATGTCCACCTTGTTCACAGCGACCACGTCAGCACCGTCCACCTGACGGCTCACGAAGGCCCCAGCCTCTGCGAACAGCTTGGACGCCCGGAACGCGTCGATGAGGCAGATGGTGAACGTCCGGTCCTCTCCGATCATGGACGTCCGCACGATCTGCTTGATCTTGCTGGGGAGGGCGAGTCCGGTCGGTTCGATCATGATCACATCGGGTTCGAACTCCCTGGTCACCTGGCGGAGGGTGTTCTGAAGGCTACCTGACAGAGAGCAGCAGATGCAGCCTTCGGTGAGTTCCATGCTCTTCAGGCCATTGGACTCTATCACCGCTCCGTCCACTCCAACCTCTCCGACCTCGTTAACTATGATGGCGACCTTCCTTCCAGCTCGGCCCAGGGTGGTGCCAAGGCGAACGAGCAAGGTGGTCTTACCACTACCTAGAAAACCAGCCAGTTGGCATACTATCATTGATTTTACCAGGTACAAAAAATAATATAATACCTTGGTTCGAACGTATATTCAGATCTCAGATGTCCAGGCGGTCATGGGAGCCGATTGTCCCTGGCCTTGGCATCACTGTCGATGGCGTTCCTGGAAGTGATCCTTTTCCCGATATCGATGGTCATGAAGTCCTCGGCCGCTATGGTCCGGACGCCAGATGCCTCCTCGATGTAGCGAACCTGAGCCTCTATGCCATCCACGATCACCCCGATGCCGAAATGGGTCAGCACCGCCACCTCCGGCCGGATTTTCGAAATGAGCATGGCGGCGTCCTCCGTGTGCATATGCTTGGGGATCTTCGAACTGGTGGGGCACGTGAGGTTGACGATCAGCACCCTGGAGCCAAGGTGTGAACGATATAGGCATTCGTTCGCCTCGCTGTCCCCTATGTACGAGACTGGCCCGGCGCCGGTATGGAATATGAACCCAACGCCGTCAGGGTCGGAATGTACGGTCGGGGTCGCCTCGACCACCATCCCCGATGCATGGAACCGGTCTCCCGGGGCGACCTTGATGACCTTCTCAGGCAGGGATTGATGATATCTGGAGATGGCTTGGGTGAATCTGCCGCCACCCTCAAGCACGGATCGGGCGGTGATAAGCTTTCCATGGCGTCTGTAGCCTCCCTGCGTCATGCCCTCGATGAGCATTTCCGCGTCGGCATAATGATCGGGATGGCAGTGCGACACCATCACGCAATCGGTATGGGATGGGTCAAGAGATAGGGATTTCATGCCAGCCAGCGCCGATGGTCCTGGGTCAAGATGCAGGCGCCCTTCGTCCTGGATGATGATCCCTCCCGTTGCACGGACCTGGTAGATGGTGGCGAAGCGCCCTCCACCCGTCCCCAGGAACGTTAGGCTGGTCATCTCTCCGACCTAATGGTCGAACACCTAATCTATCTTTCCACTCCCGATGAGAGGATTAATTACCGACAAGAGGCATGGTCGGGATGCATGAGAACCGTCATCAGAGATGCCTATGTCGTCACACAGAACCCTGCCCGCGAGATAGTCAGAGGGGATGTGCTCGTGGAAGACGATCGCATCATCCAAATCGGGGAGGTCCGTGAATCCGCTGACCGGGAGATCGACGCCTCTGGTGACATAGTCATTCCCGGCCTCATCAACACACATTCCCATGTCTCCATGTCCATCCTCAAGGGGCAGATCGACGACCTGCCGTTCGACAGGTTCCTGAACAAGAGCTTCGACATCGATGCGAGGCGTACCGACAAGGACATCCTGGCAGGAGCGAGGCAGGGATGCATGGAAATGCTGCTGAGCGGTACGACGACGTTCGTTGACCTGTACTATTCCCAACACACCATCGCCAGAGCGGTGGAGGAGACAGGTATACGAGGGATCCTTGGCTGGGCGGTGCTGGATCCCCAGTACACCACGCAATTGGGAACACCGATCGAAAACGCCAAGCGATTCCATCGAGAACATCGCGGGCGCTCACGCATCGTCCCGGCCCTGGGCCTACAAGGAGTGTACGTATGCTCCACCGAGACGTTCCTGGCAGCCAAGGAATATGCGCTGGAGAACGACTTGCTATTGACATTCCATCTGTCGGAGACGAGGAAGGAAGTGGTGGATTGCAAGAAAAAGGAGGGAAAGAGGCCTGCCGACTATCTGGCAAGCATCGATTTCCTCAACGACCGCTGTCTCGCCGCCCACTCGGCATGGTTGACCGTCGGAGAGATCCGGCAGCTCGCGCGCAGCGGCACCAAGGTCTCGACTTGCCCCGTGTCCAACATGAAGCTTGCCACCGGCGGCGTCGCTCCATTGCCGGAGATGTTCCTGAACGGTGTCACCGCATCCATCGGGACAGATGGTTCGACCACAAACAACTGCTTGGACATGTTCAGGGAGATGAGGACGCTTTCCCTGCTTCAAAAGGCCAGCAGGTGGGACCCCACCGTGCTCCCGGCCCAGCAGGTGCTGGACCTGGCCACCATCGAGGCGGCCAAGGCGGTCCGTATGGAAGACCGCATAGGCTCCATCGAAGTGGGTAAACGGGCGGACATGGTCATCATGGATGGCAGATCCGCCAATCTCCGACCCTTGCGGCTCGATAACATCGTATCCAACCTTGTCTACTCGGCCACCGGATCGGATGTGAAGACGGTCATGTGCAACGGCGAGATAGTGGTGGACGACCATCACATGACGACGGTGAACGAAGATGCGGTGCTCGCGGAAGCGGAAGCTGCTGCCCGTGATCTTCTGGGATGAGCATTGCCCCAGGAGTGCTGACGTAAAGCGTTCAGCATCATGACCTCTTACGCCATTTCGATCAAGAAGAAAAAGAGGTGGTCCCACCTCCCGGATTTGAACCGGGGGCCTGCTGATATCAGCGGCTGAGAACCGGAAAAGACCGGTAACCCACTACAGTCAGCCGCTCTAGCCAGACTGAGCTAAGGCGGGGCGAATCCATGTAATGCGGATACTGTATTTAGACCTTACCAATCGGCCCGCCCTCAGAAGGCCCTTCTGCCATGTTTTCACCGGCGGACGACCCGCTCTAGATGGTCTTTGCCAATTATTATATATCTATGGAACTATACATTGTCCGACAGAAGAGGTCGGTCCGACCTCCTCGGTCGGCATGGTGCGAGAATGGAGGGACCGGAGCTAGAGAAGGTCACAATTCGCCTTCCAGAGCGATACATCAGAGCTTTGGACTTCCTTGTCAAAGTGGATGACTTCCCGTCCCGCTCTGAGGCCATCAGGGCAGCGATCCGGGATTTCATCTATGAGCGGGTCGACGTCGTCATGGACAAGGTAAAGAAGATGGAGGAAGCCGAGAAAACACTCGCCGCCATGGAAATCTTTCAGGAAGAATACTTGAAAAAGTAGGGCCGCCGGAATGGGATGGGATGCACTTCATAGCCCGCTTTATCCTCCCCATTTTATTTTTTTATATTGATTGTTTGTCCCTATCGCGACAGGTCCGATCACGATCGGGTGTAAGAATAGAGAAGGGGTTTGCTGGACTCATCCGATGTAGCCCAGGTCCTCCCTCTTAGGCTCTTGAGGAGCCTCCACCTCTTTGAGCTTGGAAGTGATGAGGTCGATCTGCTCCGCCTTGGTCTCCAACTCGGAGAAGTCTATCTGGACGTTGAGTATCTTGGCCAGGATGCGCAACACGGCCTCGGCACCCTTGGGGTCCACGAAGTATCCCGAGGTCTCCCCCATGAGGCATACCGCATTCTGCCCGGTGATCTTTCCAAGGCCCAGCAGGAGTCCGCTGGCGCCGACGATGCCGGATCCCGGCTCTCCCTTGGAGAAGATGACGCCTTTCTCCTTCATCTGCTCCACAAGCTCCTTGGAAGTGGCAGCTCCCAGCACCCTTGGGGTTTCCACCATCTTTCCGATGCCATATCCTCCCAGGGTGTAGATCATGGAGACGTTGAACTTCCTGGCGATGCCGAGGATCGCATCGGATATGTCGTATTGTCCCTCAGGCGTCAATCCCTGATAGTCCCCGACCATGATGATCAGGTCTGGACGGTCGCCATCGCCCTTGGAATAGTAAAGCTCATTGTTCACGAGCTTCACAACGCCCTCGTCATCCACGATCACCTGGGGCGGGAAGTGGACCGAATATATGTCGGCCAGCTTGACGGCGTCTATCTGGTCGAGGAGATGTTCCGCGGCCAGCTTGCCTACGTTTCCCACGCCAGGGAGCCCTTCGATGAGAATGGGATCGTTAAGGACCGGCTCCTCGTAATAGATGATCTTGATCTTATCCATGTCTTTCGCTCTCCTTTCTCAATCTTCTCCGGTATTCCCCATAACGGTCCTCTGGTGAATATCGGGGCGGGATGGGGACATTGGTCCTGGTGCCACAGATGCCACACTGTTCCAATAGCGTGTACCTGATGCACTTGGGACATTTTCTCAACGATGTCCGCATTTTTTAATCCTTCTGTAGGTGCCCTGGGCATCCAGCCCGGGCGGATATGCGGTTACGATCCTCACTTGCCCTCGCGGTGGAAGGTCGCCTTCCCTCCGCATTCCTGCATCTTGTCGATTATGGCGGCAGTGACGTTCTTAAGTTCTTCTTCGGCGATCTTGTAGTCGGGTGCCATGACGACCACCCTGTACCTTGGAGCGCCGATGTATTGAATCTTTACCCGCTTGCTCGAAGCAGCCCCAGCCAGTAGAGCATCCCGTATCCTGTCGACTCCGTCAGGTGCGGGGCATGTCATCTCCAGATAGCCATCTATCTGCACGTGCGGGGGTGTGACGTTCTCCTTGGCCACCTCGATGAACGTCTCTATCCAATCGCCCGAGAAGCCTTCTTCCTCCAGAGATTCTGGATGAGCGGCCACCTGCTCGAACGCGTTGAACAGGTTGCCATACGTCTCCATGAGATCGTACCCGAACTCATCGTATAGTGCGGAGGTGTCCTTGCCCATCCGCTCCGCCACTATCTCCATGAGCTTCTCGGCCTTGTTCTCATTCTTCCACTGCTGGATCTTCTCTCTCTTCTGGTGCTCGTTGACCGACTTGAGGGAGAGATCGATGTGGCCCTTGGACATGTCGACGCCCAGGACCTTGCACACAATCTTCTGTCCTTCGCGGACGTAATCCCTAATGTACTTTACCCAGCCGGTGGCCACATCCCGTATGTGGATGAAGCCTTCCTTCCCACCATATTCGTCCAGGGTGACGAAGGCCCCGAAGTTCTTGACGTTCTGGACTGTGCATACGACCAGTTCGCTTTCTTCGGGGAACTCGCTGGTTCGGACCATTTTTAATCAACAACCTCGACCAGTTCACCGCGCAGCTCGCCCGCGCCGCCCTTGGATTTGATGAGGGTTGAGCCGCAGACGTTGCACGATACGTTCATGGCAGGGTTCTTGAACGCCACCTGCTCATTGTTGCAGTCGGGACACCTTACCTTGATAAACTTACCAGTGGTGGGTTCGGCCATGAAAATCACTCTCCTAGTTCGAACTTCTTCGCCCTGAAGCAAGGCCTCTGGTGCGCTTTCTTGCAGGTCTTGCACCTGTAGCGGAGGGCTATCCTCTTGGTAGGCTTCTCTCTGCCTTCAGGCTTCGGCCTGGGGAAACCTCCATAACCGGCGGTCACGCGTCTGAATCTCCTCTGTCCCCACTTGAGCTCACTGGCCTTTCTTTTCTTTACTCTCTCCACCTCATGGAGAGTATGAACCTGGCATTTTGGACAGTAGGTTTTGATATTATGAGGCATCTTCACGCTATCACCTAACGGAGTGGAGTGTCCTAATACGCATTTAATATTTAAACTATTACTGCAGTCATACTGGCGCTGAACGGTCAGCCAGATGGCATGCTTCCTACGTCATCTTTCTCCACCGTTGGGACGACTCCCCGCGACCGCACCCTGCCGATCGAAGAGAAGCATCGAACAGCGGGAGAGGCGGCAAGAACGGGCAAGGACGATTGGTAAGAAGACCTCCCTTCAGTTGTATAATTATAAAAAATATCCATCCCAGGATTATGCTTGCAAATATCGCTGACTGTTTATCAAACAGAATGAAAAAAGATGACTGGCCTTACTGCCACGGTGCCTTGCCCAGTTCAAATCGATAAGCATATATATGCCCTGATAAATAATTGCATAAGATAAATTATGAACGAAAGAGGATTTACAAAAAAGGATGAGACGCTCGTCAAACTCCTCATGCGCACCGACATGCCCAAGAACGTTGCGAAGACCTTGGTGTTCCTGCGCAAGAAGGAGGAGACGACCTCTGTCGAGATAGAGATATCAACAGCCCTTCGACAGCCTGAAGTATCGATCGCCATGCAGGAACTGCGCCGCCGCAAGTGGGTGGTCAAGCGAGATATAAAGAAGGAAGGCAAGGGCAGACCGGTCCACTCCTATAAGCTTGCCTTGCCGTTCGAGAAGATAATCGAGACGATTGAAAAGGAAGAGAGGAAGAAGATAGAGGATATCGAGAACAACATCAAGGCGCTGAAGCAGGCCGCTCAGCAAGCCTGATCTCATCTCTCCCTGACTTCCACCCCTCTTTCGGTTCCGACGATGACACGGGTGGCCAATCCGATGAAGAGGCCGCTCTCAACCACCCCAGGTATTGAATCCAACTCGGCCTCCAGCCTATTGGCGTCGTCGATCCCGTCGAATTTGCAATCGTATATGTAATTTCCATTGTCCGTAACGAACGGGTCGGTACCTCCGCGGAGCACCGCCGTGCAACCCAGCTTCTCGATCGCCTCCTTGGTCTTGCCGTGAGAGAACATGGCGACCTCGACCGGGAGCGGCGTTTTGACACCAAGTCTGTCGACGATCTTGGAACCGTCCACTATGATGATCTCTTCCTTGGAATGGTAGGCGACTATCTTTTCCCTTAGCAGTGCGCCTCCGAGGCCCTTTATCAGCTGGAACCGGGGGTCCACCTCGTCCGCCCCGTCAATGGTCAGGTCCACCTGTTCGACCTCTTCCAGCGTGGAGATCGGTATCCCGAGGGACCTGGCCTGTCGTTCCGTCTCCAGGGAGGTCGGCACACCTATCAGATCATAACCTTCCTTGACGAGGCGGCCGATCTCGTCCACTGCATATCTGGTTGTGGAGCCGGTACCCAGCCCAAGCACCATGCCGTCCTCCACATACTCCACCGCTCTACGAGCGGCCATCCTCTTCAACTCGCTCACTGCATCCCTCCGAACGATCGGCCGATCTCATCGGTCAGCCGCTCCACGATGAAATCATTGATGTTCCTTCCCAGCTCGGCGCTGGCCTCATGTGCCGGTCCAACATAGCCGCTAGGCATGGAGGTCTCAGGGTCAGCGACGATCATGAAGCCGTGGCTGACGTATTCCCCTCGCCCTTCGGCCTTCTTGACCAGATGAGGCGCTATGTCCATCATCCTGGAGGTCTCCACCTTGCCGCCGTGGCCATCGCCCGTCTGGTCGACAGGATAGTCTCTGGCCAGATCATAATCGCTGAGCATCATGACCTGGACGCCGGGATGGTCTCTGACGATGGCCGCGCAAGCCTGCTTCAACGCGACAAGATGGGAGGAACCGGCATGTCCGCTCAGCACAACCAGCTTGTCCGCTCCGTTCTGAACCAACGCTTCAAGGATGTCCTGGACCACCATCCTGGTGGTCTCCAGGCCCAGCGTCAGAGTGCCAGGCATGTTACGGGTGGAGCTGTGGAAAGCATACCGCAATGGCGGGGCCACCAGCCCATCGATGCGCTTCGCAACCTCGTCCGCCACCTTCTCGGGCTGGGCGGAATCGGTGCAAAGCGGCAGGTGGCTTCCGTGGGCTTCGGTCCCTCCGACCGGCAGGATCACGACGGGTTTCGCCTCCATGCGCTCCTTGAACTCGGTCGAGCTCAGTTCGTCCAGCCTCATCACTGCCCCTCCTTTTTCAGCTGGATCAAAGGCGTATCGCAAACCGGGCATTTGCCGTGCTCGATGGAATCCTTGTCGAACTTCCTCTTGAGCTCAAGGTTGAGGTCCTCCAACCTCTCCTTCTTGATGGTCCGTTCACAGCGAGGGCAGTACATGGCCCCGCTACCGACGCCCCGATAATTATAATTGGCGTGTGCGGCACCCCCTCCCCGGCATGGGGCAGGTCCCGTACGCACGCATCGGCACTTCCCGACGTCCCGTGTCGATGCCAGATGGCAGAAGGAGCGGTCCGTCGGCGAGGCCGGCGGATGGCGGACGCCCTCAACCATTAAGACAGGCTGCGCGAATGAAGCATCATGCGTTTGGCCCTGTTGTTCTCCGGGGGCAAGGACAGCACCTATGCCGCCTATATCATGACCCAGATGGGGCACCGGATCGTGGCCCTGGTAAGTGTCGTACCCTCTGATGCGCATTCCTGGGTGTTCCACGTCCCCAATCTAAGGTTCCTCCCCCAGATGGCAGAGGCCATGGGGTTGCCGTTGCATACGGAATGCAGCACAGGGGAGGAGGAAAGCGACCTGGAAGCCCTTCGCAAGGTCCTGTCCGGCCTGGAGGTGGATGGAGTGGTAACGGGGGCGATAGCTTCCGATTATCAATGGGACCGGATGAATCAGGTCTGCGAGGACCTCGGCATCAGGACGTTCAGCCCCCTCTGGAGGAAGGAGCAGGACATGCTCCTGGAAGACATGATCCTCTCTGGCGTCCGCTTCGTCCCCGTCCGGGTGTCGTGCGAGGGCTTGGACGGATCGTGGCTGGGCCGTGAGATCGACATACCGGCGCTGAACGATCTCCGCGAGCTGTCGGAGAGGTACGGCATCAACATCTCCGGGGAGGGCGGGGAGTACGAGACCTTGGTTCTGGACTCGCCTCTGCATCGTGCTCGCCTGGACCTGCGGGATGTGAGGAAGGAGATGTCCCGGGACGAGGGGAACCTAATCATCGGGAGGGTGAAGCTGGAGGTCAAGGATGCCCAGTAGATTCCCTGGAAGCGAGAAGGCTAGGCTTAAGGACGAAAGGCGGAGGGCGGTACAGCCTGCCGAGGAACTGATCGACCACATGTCCCCAGGACCCGATGAGGTCTGCGTCGATATCGGGAGCGGCATCGGTTATATCGCCATTCCCCTCTCCAGAAAGGTCTCGAAGGTCATCGCCGTGGACATCCAGAGGGAGATGCTCGAGGCGATGGTCGAGGCGGTCGGGCGACGGGACAACATCGAGCCGTTGATGGCCGACGCATCCCATCTACCCTTGGCCGACGCATCGGTCGACCGCGTGATCCTGATCAACGTGCTTCACGAGCTAGAGGACCCGGAAGGTGCCATAGGGTCGATCGCAAGAGTGCTGAAGGCCGGCGGCCGTGTATCGCTGGTCGACTTCCCGAGGCGACCTACCAGCATCGGGCCTCCGGTGGGGGAGAGGATAGACATCGACGATGCGATCGCCATGTTCCGCCATTTCCATCCGTTGGGGAGGTGGGAGCTCAGCGAGTACTATCAGGTGGAGATGGAGAGGCATTGATGTCCGCTGACAGGCTCCGGCACGTCTCCAGCACCTCATCGTAATCAGGCTCTTCGGCCTGCACCGTATCGCTAGCTATCCAGCGATATCTCACCATGCCTTCCTGGTCCACGATTATGACGGCTCGGTTGCAGCGCCCTGCCAGATATCCTTGGCTGCCGATCAATACATCATATGATGAGCTGACCTCGCCATCGACGTCAGAGAGCTGAGGGAAGGGCAGATCAAGACGCTCTCTCCAGGCGGACATCACCGGGACGCTGTTGGTCGTTATCCCGACGACCTCCGCCCCCGCGGCTCGGAACTCTTCATACATGGACTTGAGCTGTCTCATCTCCACCGCGCACATCATGCCGAACGGGGACGGGTAGAACGCCAATACCACGTTCCCTTCCTGCAATAGCCTTTCTAGCGCCAAACGCCCTCCGTATGCTTCCGGCAGTTCGAACGGAGGGGCAGGTCTACCGACCGACGCGCGTGGAGACACATAGATAGCATGTCACTAAGGATAGAAATCCTTTATTCACATCTAGGCTTCCACATGTCCAGGCCGGGAGGGGGCCAGGGAATGACCCCCACCGAAGCGGCGGTGAATTGTTCGGCCCGACTAAGTTTAATATAAAATCGGGCATACGGTGAAATGATACGATGCCCCTGGTCAAAGACTACATGATCGAGAAGAAGGAAATAGTAACCCCCGGGGACTCCGTCTCCAGCGCCATCGAGCTGATGATAGAGAACGACATCGGAAGCGTTGTAGTGGAAGATGAATCCAAGAAGAAGGTCGTAGGGATCTTCACCGAGCGCGACATCCTTCGCCGCTTCATGACCAACCGCGACCGTTTCATCAACTTGTCCATCAGTGAAGTGATGACCAGCCCTGTGGTGACCGTGACCGAGACGACTCCTTTGGCAGATGCGGTTAGATTGATGAAGAAACATGATGTAGCGCGCTTGCCTGTGGTGAACGAGGTCGGAAGTTGCGTAGGCATCCTGTTCTGGAAGGACATCTTCAACAATTTCTGCGTGGACAAGATCTAATAGATCTCCAAGACGCTCCAAAACAAATTCATGCGACCTGCTGCGTTCCGGGAGGATGGGCTTCGTTTCCTTGGTCGGAAAGGTCTGCGAAGTCCGGCGGTCGCTCCTTTTTTCATTACTACAATGCTACAATGGGTGGGACGAACGTTCGCAGAAATCTCCGCATTTCGTAGGATTTCTTGCCTTTTCCTCGGTCGTCGATTGTCGTATCTTCGTACATAACATTAAATTAGGAACCCTCTTTTTCGTCCCAAATCCATCATAGTACTGGTTGATCCTAATGAAGTCTTTGTTCGAACCAGAATCGATAGCAGTGGTTGGAGCCTCGAGTGATGCGCGAAAGATCGGACACATCGTTCTGTACAACTTGATACATTCGAAGTATCGTGGAAAGCTGTACCCTATCAATCCCAAGGCCAGCGAGATCCTTGGATTGCCGGCATACACGTCTCTTACGGCCGTACCTGGTAAGGTCGATCAGGCGGTAGTCTGTGTACCCAACACGTTGGTACCGTCCGTGATGGAAGAGGCCGGGATCAAGGGCGTGAAATCCGTAGTTGTCATCACCGCGGGCTTCAAGGAGCTTGGCAAGGAAGGCGCCATGCTTGAAAGGCGGGTCGGGGACATCGCTAAGAAGTATGGCATGAGGGTGCTGGGACCCAACTGCATGGGCCTGATGAACACCCATCACTTCATGAACGGGACGTTCACCAACATCCAGCCCGTATCAGGATCTGTGGCCATCGCTTCCCAGTCGGGAGCGGTATGCAGCTCCCTGTTGGACTGGTCCACCGCCACCGGTGTAGGCTTCTCAACGTTCATATCCGTAGGCAACAAGGTGGACATAGACGAGGCCGACCTCCTCGAATATCTCAAGAATGACCCCAATACCAACGTCATCGGCATGTACGTCGAGGGCGCCAATCGCGGCCGGGAGCTGATGCGTCAGCTCCGCGAGGCAAGCAAGAACAAGCCCATCATCGTGCTCAAGTCTGGCCGTACCAGCTCTGGTTCCAAGGCCGCATCGTCCCACACTGGAGCATTGTCAGGAAGCGACAAGGTCTATGACGCCGCCTTCCGCCAGGCCAATGCGATCAGGGTCAACACGATCGACGAGATGCTCGATCTTCTGCAGGTCTTCTCCAACATGCCACTGCCAAAAGGGGATGGGTTGGCGATCGTGACGAACGCTGGAGGCCATGGCGTCATGGCCGCCGATGCCTGTTCCGATCACGGTCTGACACTGGCATCCTTCGAGAAGGAGACCATCGACAAGTTGAAAGGCTACCTTCCCGCCGCGGCCAACTGCTATAACCCCGTGGACGTCCTGGGAGATGCATCCGCAGACCGTTACGAGTTCGCCATCAAGACGGTCATGGAGGACCCGAACGTCTCCTGCGTAGCAGTACTGCTCGCCCCCTTGGACACCGTGGACATCTCTGAGGTGGCCAGCCACCTGGCTACCTTCGCCGGGAAAGTGGACAAGCCTGTTGTGGGTGCGTTCGTCGGAGGCACCAAGACGAACGAAGGCATCAAGATGCTGCAGGATGCGAAGATCCCCTGCTACGACTCCCCTGACAGGGCCATCAGGGCCTTGGGCGCCATGGTCCGCTACAAGAGGATGAAGGATAACCCTGGAGATGATGAACCGGTCTTGGTGGACGGCGATAAGGAGAAGGTGAAGGAGATAATCAAGGCCGTGAGGGCATCGGGTCGAACATCCTTGAGCGAGAGCGAGGGAAAGGAGATCCTGATGGCGTATGGCGTGCCCGTCCCGCAGGAGGTCACCTGTGCAACCGCCGATGAGGCCGCCAAGGCCGCGGCCAGCATCGGGTTCCCAGTCGTCATGAAGATCGATTCCCCGGACATAGCCCACAAATCGGATGTCGGCGGCGTCAAGGTCGGGGTGTCGTCCGAATCGGCCGTCAAGGCAGAGTTCGAGCTGATGATGTCCAAGGTCAAGGCTCGTGTACCCGGCGCCCACATCAACGGCGTCACGATCTGTCAGATGGTCAAGGGGAAGGAGGTCCTCATCGGCATGACCAGGGATGAGCAGTTCGGACCTGTCATCACCTTTGGCCTGGGAGGCGTGTTCGTGGAGATCATGAAGGACGTGACCCAGAGCATCGCCCCCTTGACCAGGTCCAATGTGGACAACATGGTAAAATCTATTCGTTCGTATGCCATTCTGACCGGTGCACGCGGCGGAAGGGCAGCGGACATAAAATCACTGAAGGATGTGATCGTTAGGATCGCTCAGATCGCGCTCGACTTCCCCGAGATATCAGAACTGGAGATCAATCCGCTGATGGTGGGAGATGAGGGCAAGGGCACATATGCGGTCGATGCCCTTGTTGTATTGAGGAGGGAGAACTGATGAAGACTATATTCTTGAGCTCGATGCTCGAGTACTCTGGCAAGAGCACGATCGCTCTAGGGCTGGCCAAGAACTTCGAGGGCCGGTTGGGCTACTATAAGCCCTTCCGCGAAGACGTCATGTGCGTGGAGCGGCGAGTTGTCGACCGCGACGCCTACATGATGAAGAAGGCGTTGAACCTGGAAGCGAGCGAAGAGCTGCTGTCCCCCATGAAGTATGACATCTTCAATCCGGTCACCATGGAGAGCGTGGTGGCAGGGTTCGAGAAGGTCAAGGACGAATTCGACCTCATGCTGGTGGAAGGAGCCCAACTGTTCAGCACGGGAGCTCGGCATAATCTCGACGGCATGTCCATCGCCAAGGAGCTGGGGGCCGAGATCATTCTGGTCTCCACCAGCACCCCTGACGCCCTGGACAAGATCATGATCCACGAACGCCTTGCCCAGGTGAACGGTCAGAGCATCAAGGGCGTGATCCTCAACATGTGTGACGACCCCAGGGTGGTCAAGATGGTGGAAAGCGCGGGAGTGAACGTCCTTGGCTGCATACCCACCGTCCAGGAGCTCAACTACCCCCGAGTGAAGGAGATCGTGGAGGGCCTGAACGCGGAGGTACTGGCCGGCGAGGAGGGCCTCAACCGCAGCGTGGAGAAGATCATGGTCGGCGGCATGACCGCCGAATCCGCGCAGAAGGAGATGCGCCGTCTGACCCGCAAGGCGCTCATCGCCGGAGGGGACCGGTCAGACATGCTCATGTCGGCCTTGACCACCGACACCTCATGTCTCATCCTGACCGGAGGACTCTATCCTGACCAGACCATCCTGGTCAAGGCCGAGGAGCAGAAGATCCCCGTCCTGCTGGTCGGTCATGGCACCCAGGTCACCGCGGACATGGTGGACAACCTGATCACCCGCATCGATCCATCCGATACCGCCAAGGTCGAGATGGTGGCGGAACTGGTCAGGCGACATGTCGACCTGAACGCGATCTGGAACGACTGAAGGTCAAACCACTTATGGTTTCGCCGTACCGGCGTACGGTACGGCAAGCCTCACTCCCCTTTTGTTCAACGCTTGACCCTGCCCCGCTTCACGGATGGCCACCTCCATGCTAGAGCAATCGCGGTTAGGAGACGTTCACCCCGTCCTTCCAATATTTCTAAAAGTTGATATTCATGTAAGGCGGTCGGACCATCATGAGGGTCGAGATCTATCACGCCTCCAAGTACGGAAACGGCGCTGAGGTCGCCGGGGAAATCGGGCGGCTACTGGAGATGCGAGGTCATGAAGTGGATGTGAAGCATATCAAGGACGTCTCGCCCCGAGCCCTTCCTCAAGCAGACCTGTACATCTTCGGCTCTCCTGGACGTATAGGGAAGCCCATCGGAGGGATGCGGCGCTTTCTGAAGAACGTAAGCCCTCCGTCCGGAACAAGATATGCGATATTCTCCACCGAAGGGACGCCCCGGCCTGACAGGAAAGGCAGGATGCCAACCGAGGAAGAGATAGCTCGATGGCAGCGCATACAGCCCATGATGGACGACGCCCTGCAGGCGAAGGGCTTGGAGAAGGTGGCTGCCATGAAGTTCCACGTGACCGATCTGAAGGGGCCGTTGGAGGCGGATTGGCAGAAGAAGGCGGAAGAGTTCGTCGGGGCGCTGGTGAACTGGTAGAGCAATCAGGGTCTTGTAAGAAAAAATGAATAAGTTTCACTCCATGATCTCGACGTTCGAGTGAAACTTTACGACATCAATGATCCATCGCCTATCGCTCTGGTCGCTGTATTTGATCTCGCCAATCTTTTTCAGGTCGCCTTCAACCACCTTGTGGACATGACAGACGCCGCCTTCCCTACCCTCCTCATTGACAAATCTCAACTTCATCTCCACGACATCACCTCTTGAAATAGACCTCGTGGAATAGGCCAACCGTTACCTCTGGACCAATCTCTTCAACATCAGGACGGCTTTTGATCCAGATCTTCCTCAAGGCTTCTTTCTCCTCAGCATTTTCATATTCTATATGTCCGATAGGCACACGGCATGTGAAGGATTTTCGGAGGTAGACGACCATGCGGCCACTGTCCTCCTTGCCCTCATAGGGTTCAAAACGCATCGATGTCAGCATATCGATTCCTATGAGGTGCATAAGTTTCTTAGATAAATGGGTTGGGTCATGAGGAATCGATCTTATGGATCAAGGCCTGGGAAGCGTCCGCTTAAATATTAAAGAGCAGGCGACCCAGCAGACTGCCGGGGCGCATCGGTCATCAGTCCTCAAGGAGCAGGTGCCGCATCACATCATCTCTTGAGATCATGCCCACGACTTGACCGTTATCCACCACTGGTATGCTCTTCAGGGCGAACTCCACCATGTAGTCGACCACGGTCTGCAGGTCGTCGTCAGGGGAGACGGACACGATTGCCGTGCGCATGACGTCGGAGACGTTCTCGGAAAGGGTATCGAAGAAGCTGCTCCGTCGAAACCTCGTCCCATAGCTGAACGCCCGTAGGAGGTCAAGCTTGGTCATGATGCCGACGATACGGCCCTCGCTCAATACGGGAAGGGAATTGTAATCGTATTTCTTGAACATCTCATGAGCGTCCTTCAGGGTGGCCTCGGGGCAGATAGTGACCACGTCATGGCTCATGACCTCTTTCGCTCGTATGTTCTTGATGATCTTCTTGGTCATTGAAAGGTTGGAACAAGACTCTAGATATTCTATATTGCGCTCGATATTACGCTCACTAATCGTTTATTCACGAAATGACCTCTCGTTGCTCTGCCTCGTAAACCGTCCCCTCTCGTCTTGATGGGCGGTCAAGGACTCTCATCTAGGCTTGCGGACGGCCATCACGCATGGGGCCGGACTGAGAATTGTGTGCAAGATGGGCGGTGTTGACATTGATGACGGGGCGGCTGGAAGAAGAATATGACGGGTCAGCCCGAAACCGCCCATCACTTCCTTCAAAACCCGATGGTCCAAGACGCTCGAGAAAGACGATCTGGAAAGAATAAAGAGGAAAGGGGTTTGGACTCACAACGTCCTTCGCGTCCTCATCAGGACGAGGCCGATCGCGACTATGCCGATGAAGATTCCCGACCCCCCCCCAGTATCATGGCCATCGGATCGCTGTCCATCTCGGCGACCTTTTTCTCCGTTGCCCTCAGGTCGGTCATGGTCTTGTTCAGCCCGCCCTCGACCGAACATAGGTCGTCGTCGATCTCATCCAGGATGGCCTGGATCTCGGCCACTTCCCCCCTGGTGAGGTTGAGCGACGAGCTCATGTTCTCCAACGAGGTCTGGAAGGTCGCTAGCGAGTTCCTTACCGACGAGACCTCATCCATCAGCGCTTCGACCTTGTCGGCCTTGTCGGCCGTGAGGTTATGCGCTTGGTAGCATTCTTCCAACTGGTCGTTCACGTTTTGCAGCCAGGCGTATGCATCCGCAAGCTCTAGTACTGTAAGATCAAGCAGATCCTCGATATCTTCGAGACGGGAAATGGTGTTGTCGAGCCTCGAGGTTAACTCGCTCAGCTGAATGTAGAAGTCGTCGATCCTGTCGTTCGCTTCGTCAATGTCTTCTCGCATCTGAGGTATGTCATTGACGAACTTCACTTTCACGCTAGCGCTGGCCTTGAAAAGGATCGAGTAGGATGTGACGGCGATATGAGCATGGTCATGGACATGCCGGCTCAATTGAGGCATACGGGCCCAATACGACGTTGAAGTTATGCGATCAGATAGGACAAAACATCGCCAGTAATGGTGTCAAAAACCCCATCTATTGAAAAACGTCTTGAGATGACTAGATATGAGTGATGGTGGGTCTGCCCGAATTTGAATCGGGGTCTAAGGCTCCCAAAGCCCCAAGGATGGACCAAGCTACCCCACAGACCCGTGTGATATCCGGGTAAAGCGCGTCTCAAAATAAAGCTTGCTCTTCCTTCCTTATTACTGTCCTGCTCTGATAATCATCACTTACTCTTTTTATTCATCGTCAACCATATTCAAGTCTATGAAGAATGTCGCGACGGTCACGGTCATTTTAATAGTCATCGTGGCGGTTGCGGGAACTCTCTTCGCCGGCTGTCTATCGAGCGGCTTCGATCCATCCGAACTTCAAGCGCCCGAGATCGTATATGCCGAGACCGTCAGGGACGAGGAGCCTTCGCTCTCTGACCCAGGCCACCCCGACAATCCCCACATCACGCTGAAGTGGAGCATCACCGAGGAGATCTACGCGAGGGCTGGCGGGGCATTATGGCTGAATGTGGAGAACGAGAACCCCTCTGGGCGGCTGTACATCTATGGGTTTGGCATAGAATGGGAGGACGGCACCTCAACCTACCGGAATTGCAGCACATATGTAGATAGTCAGCAGGAGATCTCATTGGGGCTGCTGGTGTTCAACGCCCCCAGCGAGCCTGGCCCTCAACGCTATAGCATCGTGGCCAATGCGGCATCTTCAAAGATCGTGCGAGGCCCGCTTGGACAGGCGTTCGAGGTGTGGCGCCATCGCACGGTCGTCATGCCTTCAGAGCACAGGGCCAATGTCCTCCCGCTGATCGAGGAACATGAGCAGAATGTGGAGAGGAACAATGCACCATATTACGCCAAGATCAATTCCCTGGTGAGTTACGAAGCGGCCAATGGGATCGCCGATCAGATAAAGGCAAGATGGCCGGGGACGGGGAAGTACAACATCATGCAGGTAATAGAGGCGTACGAATGGGTGCGTAAGAACATAACATATCGGCAAGACGTCGGATCGGACCACTGGCAGAGTGCCAGTGAAACGCTCAGCAAGATGTCTGGCGACTGCGAGGACCATGCCATATTGTTGGCCAGCATGATCGGGGCCTTGGGAGGGAACGCCAGGGTCAATATCGTCGAGGGTCATGCGTTCTCAACAGTGTTCATCGGCACGGACGAGCAGAGGGTGGCGGAGGTCAGGGCCGCCGTGGCTTCGTACTATGGTATGCCTGTTGAGCAGATGCCGATATCCTATCTCGTCGATGATACGGGCTATTGGCTGATCGTCGACACGACAGGCTTCCCCTATGCTGGCGGTCTTCCCACGCAGTCTGGCTACACTTCGCCGGAGAGGGACTGGAGCATACGGTCCGATTTCCTGTACATGATCGATGCGACGGGAGACTCGATCTGGAACCTGATCCCGTTCTAGGCCAGGATCTCCTGCACCGCGCGGCGGATCGCTTCCCTGGAGCCCATTCTGGGCGTCCACCCCGCAGACGTGAGCTTGTCCACCGACAGCAGCATCTTCCTGACGTCCCCTATCCATCCCCTGCCGCCCATGACCCCTCCGGTCCACCTGTATTCAGGGGTGAGCCCCATCTCCTCGGTGACGATGTCCGCTATATCCTTGACGGTCATCCAGTCCCTGGAGCCGATGTTGAACACCTCCACCTGCTCGCGTGCCGCCTCGGCGCCGACGATCATTCCCTGGACGCAATCGCTGACGTGAACATATGATTTCGATGTGCCTGGCTCCGCTCCCAGGATCTCGAGCGATGTCGGGTCTTCACGCAGCTTCCTTATGAAATCATGCAGCACGTTGTGCGTCGACCTCGTCCCCACGACATTTGCGAAGCGGTATAGCACGGCGTTCTGTTCGAAGGAGTGGCAGTAGGAGGCGATGAGGGCCTCACAAGCAAGCTTCGACGCTCCATATACTGAAATGGGCAGCAGTGGCCCATAGTCCTCCGGCGTCGGTATGACGTCGGTCTCACCATATACGGTCGAGGTCGAGGGGAACAAGATGTCCTTCAACCCGCTCTTCCTCCCCGCCTCCAGCAGGCGATAGGTCACGGTGATGTTCTGATCGAAATGCACCCTGGTATCGGTCGCCCCCAACCTCACATCAGGATTGGCGGCGAAATGACACAGTACATCGACGCCTTTCAGGGGGCCAGAGAGGTCCATGGTGAGAAGGTCGCCTTCGATGAAGCGGAAGCCGGGATCCGAGAGCATGCCGCTCATGAACTCCCTTCTTCCTGCGGATAGATTGTCGATCCCAACAACGCGATTGCCACGCCTCAACAGCTCCTCCGCCAGATGGCTGGCGATGAACCCTGCACAACCCGTGACCAATATCGTCCTGTCCCTGAGCTCCATCAGACCTTCCCCCTAAGCGTTTCAGACAGTGCCTGGATGGCCCTGCCGCGATGAGAGATACCATTCTTCACATCTATGGACATTTCGGCAAACGTCTCCTCATATCCAGATGGAACGAATATCGGGTCGAAGCCGAAGCCCCCCTTGCCCGACGGCCGTTCGGAGATGATGCCATCGCAACGTCCTTTGACGACGAACTCCTCTCCCTTGAAGGAACATCCGATACAGCATTCGAACCGTGCCGAACGGTCCGCCCTTCCATCCATCAGTCGCAGGATGCCATCGATGCCTATGGTCCTGAGGGCATAGGCGGAATACACGCCGGGGAAACCGCCCAGGGCGTTGATGAACAACCCTGAATCGTCCAGGACGTAATCTCCCAGTCCTTTCGAGCGGAGCTGCGACAGGCAGGACCTTACGACCTCCTCCAGCGTATCTGCCTGGATCTCGTCGCAGTCCTCATCTTGAGGCTCCACCTCGATGCCCAGGCTGCCCAGGGCGGTACGGAACTCCACAGCCTTTCCTGCGTTGGAGGTTATTATCTTCAGCTTCATGTATACCTCCCCCGGCTGCTGATCTCCTTCGCCTTGCGAACGATCTCATCGGCTCTTTCGAAGTTCTCCTTGTATGATTCCAATATGATATGGAAACGATCGAGCAGCTCGGGATGGGCGGATTGGAACGACTCCTTCAGGAGATGTATGTCCACTCCCATCTCCTCCACCGATGCACATCTGGAACCCAGGGAGAAGTCGATGAACCACATGCGCCCCTTGCTCATTATCATGTTCGAGGTCGTCAGGTCCCCGTGCACTATGCCACAGCGGTGGAGGTAGGCGATGGAGCGCCCCATCTCCCTCAGGAGGTCGCGCACCTCATCCGGGGCGGACCTCCCCAGTTCATCCTTGACCCTGAGGCCGTCTATGAACTCCATGGTCATCTCGGCGTTCACGGTATCGATGTCGTAAATGATCGGCGTGGGAACGCCGGCTTCCCTGGCCTCATGGATGAGGCGGGCTTCGTTCCTCGTCCGCATGTTGCGGAGGGAGCGGTCCATCTCAGGGAGCCGATAGCTCTTGGGGACCCTGCTCTTGATTATGACGTCGCGGCCCAGCCACTTTCCTCGCCGGATCTCCGCCTCGGCCCCACGCTGAATGATATCCATGCCTCGAGCAATGAACAATCGATAGATAACCTTTTCAGAGAACGGCACGAGGTCCTTGACCTTCAACTCTAGGCATATGACATGATGACAGGACATGGACCGTCCCATGCTGAGCTCGGTGCCTTGTGAACGTGCATCCGCCGCGGAAGGATCGTCATCGTCCGAAAGTACGATAAAGAGGACGATGGAACAAAGCATCGATGGACCCCCGTGAGCGACAACGGAAGGCGACGATAGTCGCGGTACTATTGTTCCTCTCGGTGCTCATCGGCTACCTCGTAAGGGTGAGCCTGTCAGTGGCGATACCGTTCGTGGCAGAGGATTTCGACTGGACCCCTGCCCAGATCGGCTCGCTCGGCGGTGTCCTGCTGGGAGTGTTCCTTGTCGGCTATGGCCTATCCAACATCCTCATCAGTCCGCTGGTGGACTGCTATGGGCCAAGAAAAGGCATCCTCATCGCCGTGGCCAGCTGGTCGGTGGTGACGCTGCTCACCGGCCTGCTCGGCATCTTCTACTCGGCGTTCGTCCTGCTGAGGGTGACCCTGGGCCTAACCCAGGGGGTGCTCTTTCCAGCGGCCAGCAGGGCCACCCAGGCATGGTACCCTGCCCGGCTCAGGTCCCGAATGAACTCGCTGTATCATTCATCGACCGGGATGTCCAACCTACTGTCCCCCTTGCTGCTTCTCCCGCTTATCATGGCCACGAGCTGGAACGTGATGTTCATCGTCCTGGCGGTGGCCGGTTTCCTCATTCTCGTCCCGATCTGGAGATACCTTCAGGACACTCCGGAGGGCCCCATAGATTGCGATGTGAAAGGGCTCAAGGACAATTTCCTGCTCACATGCCGCAACCTCCGTGAAGCGCTGAAGGTCAAGGGACTTACGACCCTCATCTTGGCCCAGACACTGGAGACCCAGGTGTGGTGGGGCCTCTCACTGTGGCTGCCCACGTTCCTTCTATTGGCGAGGGGCTTCACCGACGATGAGCTGGTGTGGGCGGCCAGCCTTCCATACCTGGGTACGTTCGCCGGTCTGGCGGTCGGGTCGTACCTGAGCGATCGCACCGGCCGAAGGGCGGCCATAACCGCATCCTTCCTCCTACTGGCCGGGGTCTCCATCTTCATCGTGACGCAGACCTATGGAAAGATCGAGGTCGTGATGGTCCTGGCCATGGTGTTCTTCTTCCTCTCGGTGATGGGGCCCAACGTGTTCACAATGCTGCAGGGTACATGCCGGTCCAAACTGACCTGCACCGCCACTGGCCTGGTCAACGGCATCGCCAATGGAGTAGGCGCTCTCGGCCCCATCACGTTCGGAACGATCGCGTCGGCCACCGGCTCGTACGATTCGGCCCTGCCGCTCATGATCGGGCTCCTGGTCGCCAGCGCTCTCGTGGTCTTTCATTTCCGGGTCTATGAGGTCCCCCTTCGTGGTCCTGGCTAGCCAGGGCAAGGATTATGACCGATAATCACCTACCACCATCCTATGGACAGGCTAGCGTTCGGATGCGGCACGATCGACGCCATGCTAGAGGGGGGCGTCGAGGCCGGATGCCTGACGCTTCTCTACGGCGAGTCGGGAACGGGAAAGACAACACTGTGCCTGCTCCTTGCCGCGGAGGTCGCCCGCCAGGGCAAGAAGGTGATCTACATCGATACCGAGGGCGTATCGATGGAGCGCTTGCGGCAGATCGCGGGCGACGACTTCGAGACGGTGACCAAGAACATACTGTTCTCCAACATCCGCAGCTTCGACGAGCAGGAGAGGATGGTGGACAAGGCGATCAAGCTGGCGCAGAGCAACGTGGACATCGGGATGTTGATCGTCGATTCCATCAGCATGCATTACCGCCTGACCTCGAGGGAGGAGGAGAGGGGCGAACGACGATCGCTGGCCGGACAGTCGACCAAGCTCACCAACGTCGCCAGAGAAAAGGCGCTGCCGGTGTTGGTGACGTCGCAGGTATATACGGACGTCGAGACCGGCAACTATGAGGCGCTGGGCGGGCATGCCCTTCATCACAACGCCAAGACCATCGTTCGCATCGACAGGGCGGGACCTGGACGACGGAGGGCGGTGCTGATGAAGCACCGGAGCCTCCCCGAGGGCCTGGTGGCCGACTTCCAGCTCACCGCCGACGGGATCTCCTGTTAGCTCTTCCTGTTGACCGCGTAGTCGATGATGGCGGCCAGGAAGTCCCTTTCAGGACTGGGCTTGAGAACCTCAAGATGCTTCTTCCCCTGGGCTGCATGCTGGCGCGCCACCTCTAGCGCGTAGTCTATGCTCCCGCAATCTTGCAGGGCCTGAATGGCCGCATCTATCTGCTCGGGCGTGGCGTTAGCATTCCCGAGGGCCGTCAGCAAGGCGGTGCGTCGGGGATCATCGGCGGCCAGGTTCTGGAGCGCATGGAGTACGATGAGCGTCCTCTTGCCATTGCGAATGTCATTCCCGACAGGCTTCCCGGTCGTATTCTTGTCTCCTAGCAGGGCGAGGACATCGTCGTAGATCTGGAATCCGATGCCAAGACTGCGGGCGTAGTCGCGCATGGCGTCGATCTGCTCCTCGGTTCCTCCGGCGATGATGGCGCCACCCTCCGCGGCGCACTCGAACAATACGGCGGTCTTCTTCCAGATCATGCGCTCGTAGTCGCCGATGGCCAGTTCAGTGGGTGGTATCCTCTCGAAGTCCATGTCCTCCTGCTGCCCTTCAGCGATCAGCCAGACCGCATGAGCGGTCAGCTTCAGCAGCCGTCGGGTGGACTGGGGCGGAACGTCGACATCGGACAGCGTTTCGAAGGCGCGGGCGAACAGCGCGTCACCGGCAATGATCGCGGTCGGCACGTCGAACAGGACGTGAACGCTTGGCCGACCCCTCCTCATGCTGTCGTTGTCCATCACATCGTCGTGCACAAGCGTGAAGTTGTGAATGATCTCGATGGCCGCACCGAAGGGCACGGCCTTCTCTCCAGCTCCGCCGACCGCCTGGGCGACCACCTCTGCCAGCACCGGGCGGAGGCGCTTGCCGCCGGCGGAAGGGTAATGCTGGACCGCAAGGAGGAGTTTCTGATTCTCCCCGCTCTCCAGGTAGGATGCTATCGCTTCGTTCACCCGCTTCGCTCTCTCCTCCAGATCTGCAATCACGTCCATGTCTAGATCACCTCCATCTCAAGTCCCCACTCGCGGGCGGGGCCAGTGAATACGACCTTCTTGCTGGCCAGCTGCTGTACGGTGGAAGAACCTGTCAGGAACATCCCCACCTTCAACTCCTCGATGATGGTGCGCAGCCGCTCCTCCGCCGCTTCGGCCGATATCATGGCATCCTTCAGCACCGCCCTGGCCAGGCCGGCGCACTGCGCTCCCGTGGCTATGCTCTTCGCGGCCTTGAGGCCATCGACGATGCCTCCGCTGGCAATGATCGGAAGACCGACCTGGGCCAGCCTGACCGATATTGGAGCCGGTATGCCCCATTCGGCGAACGTCTCGCCTATGGCGACGCATCGCGCGTTGCCCATCCGGCGTGAGCGATGCAGCTCCACCTTGGAGAAACTTGTCCCGCTGGTCCCCGATATGTCGAATCCGATCACACCGGCGCCCTTGAGCCTAAGCGCCGTTTCCCTGGAGATCCCGGCACCGGTCTCCTTGGCGATGCAGGGGACCTCCCTGGCAAGTGAGCGTATGGCGTCCAGACATCCTCGGGCTCGAGTGTCGCCCTCCGGTTGCGCCACTTCCTGAAGGTAGTTCAGGTGAACGGCGAGGACATCGGCCCCGACCATCTCCATGGCCTCCCTCGCCTGCTCCGTCCCGAACGCCTCCTTGTGCGCCTGGGGTATGAGCTGGGGAGCGCCCAGGTTGGCCACTACCAGCGGCACGCCGACATCCCGTATGACCTCATAGCTGGCGCGGTCCCCTCGCTCGATGGCGGCCCGCTGGCTCCCGATGCCCAGGGCGATCCCCAAGGATGCGCAGGCCTCCGCCAGGTTCAGGTTCACCTTCGTCGCATCGTTATATCCGCCTGTTATGGCCGTGACCATGAGGGGGGCGGACAACTTCCTCCCGAACAGCACGGTGGTCGTGTCGATCTCGTCGAGGTCCACCTCGGGTAGAGAATCGTGGATCAGGTGCAGGTCGTCCCAGTAGTTGTGGCTGTTGGCCACATCCTCCTCCAGGCTTACTTGAATGTGATCGGCCTTCCTTTTCTCGATGTCGCTCATATGGCATCGCCTCTGACCCTGGAGCCCCTGACCGCTTCACCCCGGAGCGCTGCTCCCAATCGTCCCGGGACGTTCCCGTTCAGGACTATGGCGTCCCCTCCCCATGAAGCGATCCTCAACATTTTCTCGATCTTGCCGAAGATGCTGCCCGTGACGTCGGCGCACCGCTGGGTTCGGGGCAGGGAGTCCAGGATCGTCCGGTCCACGACCTCGATCAGCATCGCGTCTGGATCGCTGGATGGATCGGCGGTGAACACGCCGTCGATGTCCGATACGAATATCACCCGCTCCGGACGAAGTTCCCTTGCCAGGCGCTCCATCAGATGATCTCCCGAACAGATGCCGAACCGGCGTTCACTGTCCAAGGCAACGTCGCCGAAGGTCACGGGGCAGATGCCCACCTCCAGGTAGCGGCGGAACAGGTCGACGTTCAGTTCGTCCAGCTCGCCGCTCCGCAATGTGGCAACAGCACTGGGGGGCAGCGATGCGCTCGGAAGCCCCCCATCGTTCAAAACCCTCATAACGCGCAGGTTGAGGTCCCTCACATCTTCCATGACCTTGGCAGCTGCAGGTATCTGGGACTCATCGGTGTAACCGTTCTGTATATGATGCTCGGAAGCCAGGACATGGCCGAACGAGCCTGCCCCATGTATCAGGACGACCTCCTTCCCGGCGGATACGATCTCACCTACCAGTCGCGACAGGACATCCTCGCGGAACGTGCGATACTGGGTTTTATCAGTGATAACACTGCCTCCGAGCTTGACCAGCATCATCGATATCAGCGGAGCATGTGCTGGACATTATTAAAACAATTAGTCGTTCATCGTAGCACGTGGTCCGCGATACGCAGATCGTCATCTTCGATCAAAGACTGGTTCCGCATCTGCGGCAATAGTTATCGCCATCGATCGCTTCCGCCGAGCAGCTGGGACATGACCTCGGGGCACGCCTGCCGCATGAATGGCAGAAAACATCTCCAGTGGCGAGGATGGCGCCACATCCGGCGCATGTTCCGAAAGGCTCCTTCCGAGGGGACGGACCACCCTCACGATCCAAGGCGGGGTCCAAGTCCTCCATGCCTTCCAGCGTCCTCTTGGCCCTCGCCGCATGTCGCAGCGCTTCGTCGTAATCGGCCGCCTCGAAGCAGGCCTTCGCATCGTCCAGCATGTGACGTGCAGCCTCCCGCCGGTGCTCGTCCGCCTTATCCATAAGGGAGTGGGCGCATTCCATGACGAACCTGGATTCCAGGTAGTTAGGGGGGACCTTCCTTGCTCCCATCGACCGCGTCATGGGGAACGGTCCGCCCACTTTCCCTTCTCCCTCCGATCCCGTCCGCCCGTCCAACGTCCCTGCCGACGGAGCGTTCCGGAGGGCGATCTTGGCACGCTCCGCCAGTTCCTTGCATTCAATATACTGGCGTCGTTCAAAGGCGCCCTCGGCCTGGATCAGAAGGACGTCGGCCTCAGAGGTGTCTCGACCCTGAGAACGAAGCGAGGCCGCCACCGCCTTGAAGGTGGCCAAGGAATTGTAGGCGTGATCCTTCTCCAACTCCGCATCGGCGCGTTCCCCCTGCCGTCGTTTGATATATCTCAGCTCGAACCATGCGATGGCCGAGAGAGCGATGAGGGCGGCTGAAACGGTCAGTATGTCAGAAGGAACATCCATGCTGGCACCAGATGTCCTTGGTGAACATCTTGCTGGTGATAAAACCCTTCTTGCCAAGATGGCAGCTAGAGAACAGAACCTATCGGATATGTCACAGAACGATGATGATAGAAAAGTGGCTGACAGCGTCTCGTGGTTCCCGCGGGCTCGCGCACCGCAGTACAGCACGAAACGCGGGCGGGCTTAACTTCCGGGTTCGGATGGGACCGGGTGTATCCCCGCCGCTATGGCCGTCACACCAAATCGCTCAATGATGGCCTCATATATAACGATTTCTCAACCATGCCTCTCAGACGAGAAGCATGTAGAGCACGGTCGACAGCAATGAGCCAACCCCCATCGTCATCATGTTGTTGCCCAGCTTGCTGATCATCCCTCGACTCTCCAGCGTGGCCCCAACGACGCTGTCCAGCATGCAGCCTGCCACGCCCATGGTGATGGGGATGGCGATCAGTGGATCGAAGGGCAGCGACTGGAAGATCGCTAGCCAGCCTACCGCAGAGGCCACCACCGAGGCCACGATGCAGCCGGCCGTCCCGGCCAACGAGATCCCTCCGTCCACCCCCGCCGGAACCTTCTCGCCGGTTGTGATGAGATATGTGTTCTTGGATAGCACGCCCAGCTCACTGGCGGTCGTGTCGGCCGCCGCCACTGCCACCGAGGATATGAATGCCAGGCTGGCTACCTCGCTGCCCTGCTGTCCCAGGGCGAAGGAGACGACCGCCACCGCTGCCGGCACCAGGCCGTTGGCGATCACATTGTGATATGTCCTCTCACCCTTGGCCCCTTCCTGGACGTTCATCCTCTTCTTCGCCTGGAACCGGTACTTGGTCACCAGGAATCCCAGGAACACGAACGCTATGAGCGTCAACAGCCAGCCGACCGTACCAAAACTGCCGATGATCGCGCCGACCGCGAAGGATGCCAGCGCTCCACTCGCGCTCAGCAGTCCGAACCAGTAGGACAGGATGGACAGCAGGGCGCATAGTGTGATGACCAGGGCGATATTTCCTGGATCTAGCATTAAGCGGTCAGAGTTTATTCAAATATTTATATTCAGAGGTGGTGAAGAACGATGCTTGCGGACAATGGTCTGGACGCCCCTCATCGTTGAAACGACATGGACCGTGGCGCGCATGGAGCAAGCCGCTGCTCCCTCAAGACTCCCTTGACGGCTCGATCATGGAATAGGTCGCTTCGGCCACCTGTCCCGCCTCTTCCTTGCCGTTGATGCCGGCGACCACCATGCGGCCGCTAGGGTATATCGTGACCTCCTTGTCTTCAATGGTTGCGGTAACCATCACTCCCTTGTCGTCGACATGGTAGCCCGCTCCTCGAAGAAGGTCGGCCGCCTTCTCAAGATCAAATCTGGCGATCTCCGTTGGCACTATCGTCATCGCCTCTTCCTTGCACAGTCGGACGACCTTGAACTTCACCATGGCCTGTCCAGCACCTCCTCGACCTTATCATAGAACTCGCTGAGCGTGCCTTCGTTCTCGATGACGATGTCGGCCTGTGCGATCAGGTCGCCCAATCCCCACCCCAGTTCCCTCTCGTCCCTATGCCGGAACTCCTCCTCGGTTCTAGGGGCATCGGACCTGTTGCGCCGTCTGAGACGTTCAAAGCGAAGCGAGGGCGATGCATGTATGGCGACAAGGCGCATCTTTCCGCCAAGTTCGTTCCTAAAAACCTCCAGTTCATGCACGCTGCGAGACCCATCGATGACGGTGTCCTGACCTCCGATGAAGGGGATGCAGCGGATGGCCCAAATGCCCGGACCATGCTTCTCGCGCTCTGCCGAGGCGAAACCTCCGACCTCCTTGTCGGTCATTACAAGGCCGCGAGCGGCAGCCTCTTGGCGGACCACATCTCCCATGCGAACGATGTTGAAACCTCGCTTCAAGGCCACCTTGACGAACTCCTCCTTGCCTGCTCCGGGCATGCCTGTGACAACATATATCCGAGCCATCTCACACGTCCTGATGCCGATGTAAGCGCATACAGTTCCTGTATAAAATGGGCGTCGGCCGTGTCCGCAGGGTCGGGGGAACGTATCATGCGCCACCGCTCCTTTGGACTCGCGGGGACGTCATGCCCAAGGTCGGAGCCTGGATAGGCCCCACGGGCCCAAGAGGGTCCACCTCATGCCGATGCGCAGGTCACGTGCCCTTCCGGGACATCTCCTTCTCGATGATGAGCTCGGAGACCCGCTTTCCCGACAGCAGCATGCCGCCGAAGATGGGTCCCATGCGGGGAGATCCCATGACGGCGTTGCAGCACATACCGGTCACGAACAGGTTGGGGTAGACCTCCATGGTGTTCTCGACGGTCATGTTCTCCCCCATCTCCGCCCACATGCTCTTCTCACCCTCTATGACCCCTGATGGCGTGGACAGGCGTCCTGCCTTGCGCTGCACTATGTGCACGACCTCGGCCGGATGTCCCGTACCATCGATGACGTACTTCGAGCGGATGGCGAGGGGGTCCACGTGCAGGCCGGCCACCTCGACCGCGCTGGAGTTGATGACCACGCCGTTGACCCGGTCCTCCCTTATGACGACATCCTCCACGGAGATTGTGTTGAACAGCCTTGCCCCGGCGTCGATGGCCGCTGCGATCAGCTTAGACGCGGCCTCGACCGAATCGGCGGTGTAATATCCTTCCCCGGCATCGGTCAGTTTCACCCCTATCTCCTCAAGGAGGTGCTTGGACCCATCCTGCACCACTATGACCGGGAAGGTCATCCCGCCTCCCCACATCCCGCCGCCAGGCGTCAGCTTCCTCTCGAAAATGGTCACCTTCATCCCCGACTTGGCCAGGTACCTTGCCGCAGTGAGCGAGGCCGGCCCCGCCCCGGCTATGACGATGTCGACGTCCAGATTGTCGAGGAACTCGTCCGTGAACCGCTCGACGATCTTCCGCGTGATCTTGATCTCATCTATCCCCATGATCGACCTCTCCTTGCCCGAATCACGATCGTACGGCCCTCATGCCGCATGACGTTGGACGTTTCGGTGCATACCGTGATAACATTTAACACTGTCTCTTGGCAAGGGCCATGCGTTCCTTCAGACGTCTTACGGAGGAAGCGATATCCTCTTGTCCGACCGCCGCCGATACGACCGCGGCGCCGTCAGCACCTGCAGCCACCACATCCTGGACATTGTCCAGCGTGATGCCTCCGATGCCGATGAGCGGGATCTCCACCGCTGCCCTGACCTCACGTAGCCTCTGCAGCCCCACCGCTGGGCCCGCATCGCTCTTGGTGGCAGTGGAGAAGATGGGTCCCAGCGCCACATAGTCCGCTCCGTCCGCCTGGGCCACCATCGCCTCCTCCGCGCTCGACACGGAAACCCCCATGATGAAACCCTTGGGAGCCAGGCGACGGGCGGCCTCCAGGGGGAGGTCGTCCTGCCCCAGATGCACTCCGTCGGCATGGCTTGCCAACGCCACATCCATCCTGTCGTTCACGATGAACAAGGTACCGGTGTCTCGCGTGACTGACCTCATCTCCACTGCGGCGCAGTAGAGTTCCCTATCGGAGAGGTCCTTATCGCGCAGCTGGACGACATCGGCGCCTCCTTGCACGACCCTTCTTGCGACCTCCCCATGGCTCAGGCCTCTTGACAACCTTCTGTCCGTTATGACGTACAGGCCATATCTTGAGGGAGCCACTCCGTTCACCGCCGTTCCTTATTGCTTCGATCACAGGATGTAGGGCAGCGGTTCAGCCGGCGAGACTCCGCCTCACACCACCCTATCGGCCACATCCTCCTGGATGCGGTCGCAGTACAGGCACCGGAGCACTATCGGGTCTTTCGATTCCACGATGAACTCGGTCTCAACAGGCTCGTCCATGTTCGTTATGCAGTTGGGGTTCCCGCACCTCACGATGCCCTTCGCCACATCGGGAAGTTTGACATTGAACTTCTCCGCCACGTTGAAATCGCGGATGATGTTGATGGTCGCCTTGGGGGCGATGAGCGATATCTTATCCACTTCCTTGGTGTCCAGCTCGCGATCCTCGACCTTTATCACGTCCTTCCAGCCGTCCTTCTTCGACGGCACGTGGAGGAGCACCGACACCGTGGACCTCACGCTGTCGGTTATCCCGATGATCCGGAGCACCTTCAGTGCCTGGCCGCAGTCGATGTGATCTATGACGGTCCCATTGCGGATCGGCGTGACACGGAAATCCTTCATCATAGCTCACCCCCCAGTACCAGCATTATCAAGGCCATTCTCACGGGCACTCCGTTGAATGCCTGGTGGAAGTACTTGGCATTATCTGTATGGTCGACCTCGGGGGCGATCTCATCGACCCTGGGAAGTGGATGCATGATGACCAGATCCTTTTTCGCCTCGCGAAGCAGGGCATTGTCCACACGGTATGAACCGGCCACCTTGATGTATTCCGCCGGATCGGGGAACCGCTCCCTCTGGATCCTCGTCACATAGAGGATATCGGCATCGGAGATGACCTCCTCGAGACTCGAAGAGAGTCGAGGTGTGATGCCATTCTTCTCGAGATGTTTGATAGTCTCCTTTGGCATCTGCAATAGGGGTGGAGCCACGAACATCAGGTTCGCCCCGAACATTCCCAGCGCCTCTGCAAGGGAATGAGCGGTGCGCCCGTACTTGAGATCGCCCACTAGCACCACGTTCTTGTCGGCGATCCCATTCGCCTGCTGCCTGATGGTGAACAGATCGAGAATGGTCTGGGTCGGGTGCTGCCCCGCACCGTCCCCTGCATTTATCACAGGCTTGGAACAATATTTCGCGGCCAACCTGGCGGCGCCCTCATGGGGATGCCTCAGGACGATGGCGTCAGCGTAACCCTCCACCATCCTAATGGTGTCGGCAAGGGTCTCCCCCTTGACGACCGATGAACTCTGGGGTTGCGCTATCTCTATGAATCGACCTCCTAGCCTCAGCATCGCGGTCTCGAAGGAGAGGCGCGTGCGGGTTGAAGGTTCGAAGAACAGGTTGCCCAGGATCTTACCTTCCATGGCCCTTGTGCTCTTTTCACCTGTAGCATAAGGAACCAGCTCTTCTGCTAGGTCCATCACTTGCTCGATCTGTTCTCGGGAGAGGTCCCGGATCGAGACCACGTCCGCTCCTTTGAAGCTCATGGCGCTCCAACAACAATATCTTGGGTTGCTATTTATATCTGACTTGAGCGGGACCAGCCCAACGCAGGTTCACATCTGTTCATCGAAGCGGTCGAGGGCATCTCGCATTCTTTGTGTCCAATCCTTCACGCAGCTCTCCAATTTCATTCGCAGCTCGGCCCGGTCGATACCCATGTAAACGTGATAGTACCCTCCCTTGTCCAGGGAACGGGTCTCCCTGTAGACCATCCCGCAGGTGAGCAGACGCTGTAACGCTCTGTACACGGTGGAACGGTCGCGTCCCATGCGGTCTGCAAGGTCGTCCGCCCTGATCGGACCATGGACTGCCGCGCTCTTGTACACCTCGATCTCGAAATCGTTCAGCGAAAAAGCGCACTGGATGAGGTCTCTGCAGTCTGAAATGTTTGCAAATGATTTATGTGGCTGCATCGCCGCCCTCTCTTCTCCACTTCTGACAAAACTTTAATATGGATACGGTTATATATAGTTGTTGCACAACCGTGCAAAACCGACGGACGAGGGGGGTCATGACCGAGACACTGGACTGCAGGGGGATGATGTGTCCGATGCCGATCTTTCAATTGGCTAAGAGAATCAAGGCCATGAAGGTCGGTGAGGAGGTGACTATGATCTCCGACGATATCATCTCCAAGGCGGATGTCCCAACATGGTGCCAGAGGACGGGCAATGAACTTGTGGAGGCGACGGAGGAGGACGGAATCTTCACTTATCGGATACGGAAGTCGAAGTGAGCCAGGCGTCTTGAACGAGCATGCAGGCGATGGCCTGGCTCCAGAGGATGTCACATCGAACCTGCGATGACATCGGAGGGCGATCATCGAGCGAGGTTGGCATGGATAGACTGTTCATAATGTTGAGATCACCGTCCGAGTACCGGGACCTGAGCATCATCGCGTCCTTGGGAGGCGAGGGCCGCATCGGCATCATATTGTTCCAGGATGCCGTGATGTTCTCAGTCCACCCTGACAGAAGAGATGAACTGCTGGACATGGCCGATGAGGTTTTCGTCATGGGCAATGATCTCGAAGCTCGCGGCTTCAAGGGAAAAGGCGACCCGAGGTTCCGCGTGATAGGATATCCGGAGGCGGTGGACCTGATAATGGAGGGATACGATCTCACGATAACGGTGTGAGGTGGCGGGATGGGTACATTGACGATATTGATACGCTCGGGGAGCATGATGAACATGGACGCCAACGTGGCCGTCGAGCTTGCCAACGCCGCGCTGGACAAAGGCCATGGTGTCAAGATCTTCTGTTACGGCGAAGGCGTCACACTGGCCAAGGAGGGACAGGACCCAAGAAGCTTCCCCAACATCGAGGAGGAGATGGCGAAGCTCATCTCCCGCGGTGCGGAGGTGGTGATCTGCAGCACATGCTCGACCGCCCGCGGCATGAAGATGGGGGAGGAGATGGAGGGTGCGACGGTAGGGAGCCTCACCAACGATCTATCGAGGTTCATCTCGGAGAGCGATCGATTGGTCACTCTGGCAAGGTGATGACATGTCCGGCGACCTGCTGACGATCATAACGAAGCAACCCTATGGTTCGGAGGACGCCTATGCCGGCATGAGACTGTCCCTGGGGATCGCGGTCAGCGGCCTGATAGCAGGGTCCGCAGTCCTGCTCATGGGGGACGGCACCCTGAACGCAGTGGCATCCCAGAGGTCTGAGGTTCTGGGGATGCCTTCCAACCTGGAGGCGCTGCAGGACCTGATGGACATGGACGTACCGGTCTATTGCGTGGAGGAGGACCTTCGAGCAAGGGCAGGCATCGTCGAAACGCTTGACGGCGTGACCATGCTGGGGATCGAAGAGGTTGGGAATCTGGTCTCCCGCTTCCACATGGTAACAACCTTCTGAAAGCGACCTCCCATATCTTTTTATTAACCTCATCCGCATGGCCATGACATGCTCGAGGTCGCTGACCGCGCGGGCCTTGCAAGGACCGTCAAATGGACGGTCGGTGGCTCCAAGGCTCTACTGCCGAACATCCTGTTCCATTCATCCACGCTGTTCACCGCCCCCCCATATGCTGAGATGTCCATCACCCGGACGGCGGAAGGACTGCGCGCCTCCGTGGGAGAGGAGACGGCCTTCATCCTCCCGGACGGCATCAATCCTCCGCTGTCCTATAAGAAGGAGATGTCGCTGGAAGATGCTTCAGGCGCGGCGATCGTCAGGGGCGAGCCCGATGGCGACCTGCGCTTCCGACAGGAAGAGGTCTTCGTCCTAGGCAACGCCTTCGAGCTGAGGCGCGATGCAAGGGCTTTCGCCGCAACGGTGGCGGCCCTCCGTAACGCCATCGGATACAACCGTCTGATCTATGCACCTGGCATCATGGAGCCGTCCAACCTCGCTCTGCTCGTGTACATGGGAGTCGACCTGGTAGACTCCTCCCTGTTGGTGTATCAGGGTTCTCGCGGGCGCCTGTTGCTGCCAGAAGGCGTGATGAACGCCTCCGACGCTGAATGGATGTCCTCGGAGGATGGTGCCGTTCAGCACAACCTTGACGCCGCCTGGAAGGAACTGCAGCTCGTCCGGCATATGATCCGCACCGGTCGCCTGAGGGAACTGGCGGAGAATCGCGCCCACTCCACGCCCTGGGGCGTGGCCGCGCTGCGTCTGTTCGATCGTGAGCATCATGACCATCAGGAAAGATACGCGCCGGTCGTCGGTCCGACCTTCTACGCGAACACCAAGATGGCATTGTACCGGCCTGACGTATGGCGCTTCAGGCGAAGGATCAAGGAAAGATGGTCCCCAGCGCCGCACAAGAAGGTGCTGCTGCTGATCCCCTGCTCGGCGAAGAAGCCATATTTCACCTCGAAGAGCCATCGTATGTTCGAGGAGGTCCTGCTCTCCGTGCCCAATTCCTGCGCGGTGCAGGAGCTTATAATCACCTCCCCCCTGGGGGTGGTGCCTCGAGAGCTGGAACTGTTCTACCCCGCCGCCCAGTACGACATCCCGGTCACCGGTCATTGGGATGGTGAGGAGAAGGCTATGGTAAGGGACCTGGTCGCGCATGCCGCCCGGTTCGGCTTCACCACGGTGATAAATCATCTCGTGTCGGAGAGCCACCTCGTCGCGGACGTGGTGGATGCGATCGAAACTGCTGGAGAGAGCACAACGGCAAGGGATTCCCTTGATCGTCTCAGGGAGGCTCTGATGCAGGCCTGCGGAGACGTGGAGAAGGCGTCTCGCGCCCAGGACCGTGTCGAGATGCTGCGCTCCATAGCTCGCTACCAGTTCGGTCCGGGATCCGGCGTCCTGCTGGATGATGCCACGGTGGTGGGCAAGTATCCATATCTGAAGGTCATGGACGGCAAGGTCCAGTTGGCGATGCTTACTCCGGAACGCGGTATGCTCTCCCTCACCATGGAAGGCGCCGAGAGGATCGTTGGTCACGGCCTTGGATGGGTCGAGATGGGCGATTTCGACCTCTCGGGTAGCTTGTTCGCGGTGGGCGTGCAGGACGCCGACCCTGGCCTCCGACCGGGCGATGAAGCGGTACTGCTCCGCAATGGTGAGGTGGAAGGCGTGGGCGTCGCAGTAATGTCCGGGGCGGAGATGGCGGACAGCCGGAGGGGAGAAGCGGTCAAGGTGCGGCATAAGCGCCGACGCAAGTGAGGTAGTTTCACTCCAAGATCTTGCCATCTGGCACATTCCTTCGGACGTCCGATAATCGGTCACCTCCCCCCGTTTAGGATTTAAATAGGGGCCGACATCACATCATTGTCGATGTCACGTGCGGACGATGAGGGCGAAAGCGGGAAACGCTTCGCCATGCCCTTCGACGCTCGCTGCATCGTCTAGAATGAGCATCATCCCCGGCGTCGAAGAGATTTGCCCGATCTCTCGCGCCACCCTGATACTTCTCCAACAAGGGATTGGAGAGGTGGATGGAAGCGAACGGCATCCCCATGGCGCTCTTGCATGACCGCCATCCCCGGTCGGACGGCGCCACACTTCGCTTCCATCCTCCTTTTTTCTTCATTTCATGTCAGCATGGTGACATGCCGTTCGATGACGCCAATGAGCATATGAGAAAAGTGAGTGCAGGTGCCGGGATTCGAACCCGGGCAGTCAGCTTGGAAGGCTGAAATCCTAACCAACTAGATCACACCTGCGCGCCGCACCCTATCACACTTCCCCTTTAAAAGCGTTATTGACCTGCCAGTCCCATCGAGGAATCGAGAAAGATGAAACAGTATAGCGAGAATATAAGGGGGGCGAGGGGGCACTCCCATCCTATGCCCCCTCCACGGCTTCGCCCGTCGGAATGTGTTCGTTCCTGGCGCTCCCATCCTAGCGCCCGTCCACGTTCACATTCCAGCGTTCGCAGCCGGAAAAGATTGCATCCCATCCAAGACGTTTTGTCCGACCTATGTCGGACGGAGTTCGGGATTACGTTGCTTACTATTTAATAACTTCTGTCAAGGGTGCAAGGCACCGAAATGGAGGGGTGCCAGTGATACTTTTCCCCGCTCTTCCTTTATATTGTCCGACACAACATGGACGTTCGTATTTTTATTTGCATAGGAGAAAAGGTATTTGTGCGACTATGGCAATGCTCCCATCCTGGTGATGGGATGGGATTTCTAGAATCGCTTCGCGATAGGGAGCTCAGAGGCCTTTACAAGGCCAGACGTATCTTGGAGAGCGTCGACCTGCGGCTGGCCAAAGGGTCTGGACAAGATGTCGATGAGGATCTGGACAGGGTCAAGGACATCCTGTTCGCCGATCTACAGAGGCTAAGCCCCCACTCACGCGATTTCGCCGATGCCCTGACCCTTCTCAGCATGGTGCAGCTCAAGGTCGGCAACATCGACGAGGCCATACGGGCAGCGGACCGGGCGCTGGAGCTGCAGGACCGTTATCCGCCGGCCATGGCCGCTCGGGCGGACGCCCTGTCAGAGAAGGGCGACCTGTCCGACGCCCTTGCATTGCTGGATGGCGCCATCGAGCTACGTCCCCTAGAGAAATCCCTCCATCTTAGAAGGGCGGCGGTTCTGGAGAAGAGCGGACGGACGTCCGACGCCGTTCAGTCGCTGAAGAGGGCGGAGAGCATCGACCCGTCGGACATAGACGTGATCGAGAAGCTCATCGAGAAGGACGACCCATATCACTGGACCCTGCGCAAGGCCGAGCTGTTCTTGCAGACCAAGCGATTCGATGAGGCGGTCACGGCGCTCGATGAGATCATCGCCAAGGGATATCGCAACCTCGATGCTCTTCTTGTCAAGGGCCGCATCATGCTCGAGGCGGAGCGCTGGGAGGATGCATCGGCCGTCTACGATTCTGCCTTGGAGATGGATCCCGCGTCCTACGATGCCAATCTTGGGAAGGCAAGGGTGTTGCGGGGAAGCGGTCAGACCGAGCGATCGGTGAAATATTACAAGGAAGCGCTTCGAGCGGACGTCGAACGGAAGGAGACCTGGCTAGAGGTAGGTGCGGTCCTGGAATCATTGGACCGTCTAGAAGAGGCGGCAAAGGTCTATGAGCAAGCAGTATCGCTGGACCCCAAGGACCTGACCGCGGCGGAGGGTCATCTGCGCGTCCTCAGCGCGATGTCGAAGTGGTCCGAAGCGGCCGATGCCGCCAAGGTCGTGATCAGCATCGAACCGGAGCTCCCCGCATATAAGGCGCATGTCTCATGCTTGCTGAAGGCGGGTAAGCCAAGGGATGCGATGGACGCTGTCGCCGTTGCGCTCAGCAGATTTCCCAGGGAATCCGACCTGATGTCCATGCGCCGAGATGCCACCATCGCACTGGGCCTCATGGACGACACGGTCAAAGAGTGCGAGGCATTGCTGGAACAGCGCCCCAACGATGGCGAGACCATGTACGCACTGGGCGTGGCCTACAACAAGGCGATGCGATTCCAAGAGGGCCTGAAGGTGCTGGAACGAGCGCTCAAGATCCACGGTGACAGGCTCGCCGTTCTCATCGCCATCAACGAGTCGTACAAGGGGCTAGAGAAGGACCGCGATGTCCTGGCCATCACGGAGAAGATCCTCGATCTAGACCCCAGCAACGCGGTGGCCATGGTGGACATGGGCGTGGCGCTAAATCGCCTGGGTCGAAAGGAGGAGGCCGTGAAGGTCTTTCAGGACGTGCTCCGGATGGAGCCAGCGAACCAGGATGCGTTCCGCAACCTTACCCTGGCCCTGTATTCGCAGGAGAGGTACGAGGATTCCCTCAACCGAGCCATATCCGGCACCCAGTTGTTCCCTCAGGAGCCTGAGTTCTGGAGGATAAAGGGCGATTCGCTCTACGCCATGGGCAGGTTCGCCGAGGCCGCTGAGGCGCTTGCAAGGGCGATATCCCTCGATCCTGCGAACCGGCTGCTATGGTGGTCCCGCGGGCTCGCGCTGTTCTCCGACGGCCGCCCGGAGGAGGCCGTGGTATCGTACGATCAGGCCTTGAAGCTCGACCCCAACGACTTCAACATCTGGACCAGCAAGGGTGCGGCCTTGATGATGCTCGAACGCTACAGCCTGGCGATCGAGGCGTTCGAACAGGTCGTCCGTCTTGACCCCCAGAACCACTATGCGCATGTTCAGAGGGGAAAGGCCCTCCTTCGGATCGGTCTATACTCGGAGGCGGTCTCCGCCTTCGATCATGCGTTGGCCTTGAACCCGAAGGACATGGACGTCCTGGAATCGAAGATGTATGCCCTGAAAGGCCTGGCGAAGCACGAGGAAGTCATCGCCGTGGCCGATCAGATCCTACGGCAGGACCCGCGGAACAAGGGAGCCGTGATGGAGAAGGCCGCGGCATTGCGCGAGGTCGGGCGCAATGATGACGCCATCCGGGCGTACGATAGCATGCTGGATGACGAACCGCGTGACGTCGAGGTGCTGGAGCGCAAGAAGGACGCCCTGATCGCCAAAGGCGATCACGAAGGCATCATCGCCATATGCGACGTGCTGCTGCAGATAGATCCGCTCAGCAAGAGCGCACATGTCGACCGAGGTGACGCCCTCTCATCCATAGGCAGATTGGACGATGCCGCCGCCGAGTACCAATATGCCCTGAGGGTGGATCCCTCGGACCGCTCGGTGATGAACCGCCTAGGACTGACCCTAATGCAACTGGAGCAGTACTCTCGTGCGGCGCAGGTCTTCGATCAGGGATGGAATCTCGACCCCAGTGACCTCATCATGTTGGACAACAAGGGCCGAGCCCTGCTCATGGGAAAAGATCCCGCCGGCGCATTGGCCGCTTTCGACCAGGCCGTCAAGGCGGACCCTTCCAACGCCTCCTTCCATATGGACAGGGGACGGGCACTGGCCACTCAGGGACGATATGGTGAAGCCATGAAGGCCCTTGACAAGGCGATAGAGCTGGACCCCCAGAATGGAGAGGTGTGGAAGTACAAGGGCAACGTCCATTTCAAGGAAGGCGATAAGGCCAAGGCGGTCAACTGCTACGCCAAGGCCATCGAGCTGGGTGCCGTCACCGCCACCCTTCTGCGCTCGAAAGGCCGGGCGGAAGAGGACCTCGGGCGCCTGGATGATGCATACGACTCATATGTCCGCGCCGCCGAGATCGAAGGCGACGACCCTATCCTGTGGATGCGCATCGGCATCGTGCAGGCCAAGCTGGGCAAGGTGGAGGAGGCGGTCCGCTCGCTGGAGCGGTCCATAGGTCTCGACAGCACCAATAACCGCGCCTGGCTGAACCAGGCCGCCCTGCTGGAGAAGCTTGGCGAGGACGAGGAGGCGCTTCGCTGCTTCGACACCGTATTGGCCAATGAGCCGCAGGACAAGTTCGCATGGAGCGGCAAGGGACGCATCCTCATGCGGATGGACAAGCTCGACCAGGCAAAGAGGGCGCTGGACCGGGCCCTGGAGATCGACCCCTCCCTCCCTTCGGCACAGGAAAGCATGGCAGTGCTCATGCAGAAGCTCAAGGAAAGGGACGTCAGCATCTATGCGGCCAAGGTTCTCGAGTTCGAGTACAGGCAGAATCGCAGGGTGACGAGGGAGGAAGCCTTCAAGGAATGCGGGTTACCGTTCGCCTACATCGACGCCGTGACCGAGTACCTGCAATCCAGAGAGACAGTGGACATCGACTCCCTGGACGATGATCAGTTCCAGGCCTATGAGGAACTGTCCAGGGATGTGCTCTTGGCCACTCTTGGGAACCCCAATTATACCAGGCAAGGGCTGCGTCTCGCCGAGACGTACATGTGCATGCCAGACCGTGATGTGCAGAAGGCCAAGAAGGTCCTTGCATACATACAGGCGGTCAACGCCATGGACTTTCCGGAGGAGACGCCGGACAAGCGTACGGAAAAGCTCCTCCGGGAGGCCATGTCATTGCCGGCAGGGAGCCGTTCCACCCTGGGGCTGATGGAGAATCTGAACATCGGGATATACACCGCCCGCCGTCTGGTCAGCATGATGGATGCCATCGAGGCACCTGTCGTTTCCGTCGACAGATCTCCCCCCATGGCCCGCGCGAGGGCGCAACCGTCCGTAGAGGCGAACGCTCCGGTCGCGGATGCGTCCATGGAGGGAACGGCATGGGCCCCGCCAAACCTGAGGGAGACTGAGGAGATGAGACTTTTCCGAAACAGAAGGAAGGCCGAGGCGGATCCGCCAAAGGCGGACCGCTCCAAAGCCATTACCGTGAAGTATTACCCGAACACGGACAGATACAACAGACGTAATTGCATCTTCCACGGTGAGCCGGCCGTGACGGTGTGCCCCAACTGCGGAACCTTGTTCTGCATGGAGTGCACCAAGGTGCTGGAATGCCCTCGATGCCACACGCCTTTGAACTTCGTCGATGGGTCGATCGAGCCGGTCGACGATTCGGACGTGATCGAGACCGAGGCCCAGCGCCTGGCAATCCAGAAGAGATGGGCACAGAGGCGCATGGCGGAGGCGCAGGGCTTGACATCCAAGTCGAAGGCGGGGCATGGGCCTACATCTCGCGACGCCATGGCCGAGCGGGCGATAAAGATCGCCGAGAAGGTCATGAAGTCGGACCGTCCCGTCGAACCCACCATCCAGACCTTCCAATCCTCTTCGGCCGCGGAGCCGGCCGCTCCTCGGCAGCGCCAGGCCGAACGGTCTGCCTCGACGCCCAAGAGAAGGGGCGCCAGTTCCCTGGTCGCGGCGGCCCTGGCATATCAGCCACCCGCACCGGCTGAGGGAACCGCGATGGAAGAACCCGTCCCTGAAGAGATCGTCCCTCAAGAAAAGGAGGAGAAGGACAAACTGGACAAGATCCGCGAACTTCTCGAACAGCCTGACAAGGAAGAAGGTGGAGCTACAAGGGACCTAAGCCGCCTGTGAACCGGCCAGCCCAACGGTATCGAGCGGAACCCGTGTAACCATCACGGGGGCCTATCATCGACATGGCCGCTGCCACCAGGTTAGAAGCCGTCGTTCCGAGGATGGATCGGCGGCCAGGCACCTCCTCGTCTCCCAACACGGCGATCCCGCCGAAAACAAGGGGGATGTCCAGCCGAGGCTCCAAGGGTGACGAGATATCAACGGGCGATATCTGGACCAGGGCGAGGACGGCGCGATCTCACACCATGCCTCCATGTCGGCGATGTTGGGGTTGGCCCCTAGTAGTCCATCAGCCCATCGTTCTTGAGGTACTCTCTTAGGAGAGAGGTGGCATAGCATCCCTTGTTCAGGGCGAAGGAGAACGTGATATCGTTCTCATGGATCTCATATCGGAAGTCCTTGACCGTTCCAAGCAACTCCCTTCTAGTGCCCTTGGACGAACATTGGTGTAGCGCCGGCACCATGAAGTCCTCCCTGCTGAGGCCTTCCTGTTCGATGATGGAACGCTCTATCTCGCCCATCTCCCCCTCGGCCAGCAACGACTCGGTTCCGAAGAGGACCCCGCTTATGAACGCCCTCCCCTGGCTGACCTGTTTCTCCACAAGGTCGATGTTCTCCTTGGTCACAGGCACTCCGCAGTCATGTTGAGGAAGCCCGTTCCGGTCGGCCGGCAACACAACGTCGCCAACGAGGGGGCGGTCGAGCGGCAGCCCCCTTCTGATGCGCTCGCACAGCATGCGGTTGAACAAGAAGGACTGGTATGCATGTACGAACATCATCTGCAGGTTGGACGGCAGGGAGGCGATCGCCCCTGCATGATCATCCGGATTGCGTGAGAGATGACCTATCATGGTTCTCTCGAACGTCATGATCTTCGGATAGTAGTCCAGCGCCGCCTCGAAGTCCATCTCCTTCTGAAGTCTGGCCCTGGCCTCCATGCTCTCCCCCCTTTCGTTGGGGAGGGGGTTGGCGACATAGGTCATGACCGCCTTCTCCATGTCGCCCTTGACTATCCATTTCCCCACATCATGCGTTATGGGACGCACCGCGCCGAATCGCTGGACACCGAAGAAGTTGGGAAAACCTCCGAGCGTCTCCAGCTGCTCGCTGGTGCTAGCGACGGAATCCGACAGATCGCCGCCGGCAAGCCGGGTGTCCGTGACCCGTATGGTGAACTCGTTGCCGATGAGATCGCCTATGCTGATCCCTCTCTTCGCGGGATAGGGATCGGAGATCTCTATCTGATGCAGCTGAAGCTCCATCAGCCGTTCCGGCGGCACGGGGAACGACATCAATTGCGAGGTCACCGCCCTCTTGTCCTTGGTCCCCGCGAAGCCGATGCGGTCCCGGCCGATGCCCAGCGACTTGGCTAGTTGACGTACCAGGCGGTTCATCTCCCAGTTCCTGGCGGTCACCCTCGCGATGGTGACGGCTCCCCCCTCGCAGCGGGGAGGGTAGGAAGAGATCTCCACCACCTGAAAGTCCTCTGGGGAGCGTTTAAGCCGGCCGCCGGTCCCTGGGGTGTCCGTGTAGTACAGCTCCAGGCCTATGGTGGCCTCTTCGTGGCCGCTGTCCATCATGTTCACATGCTCTTTTCGAGCTTCTCTCTTCCTTCCTTGAACAAGTTGGATAGGGACTTGGCGGCACGCTTGAGCGCTGTCTGGGGCTTTCCGTTCTTTACCTTGACATACAGGACTGGAAGGTCCAGTTCAGGATGGCCGCTGTTGTAATCCACTTCGGCCACTCCCTCGTCCTCCAGCAGCTCATTGATGATGGGCTGGATCACCGTCATATCTGCGTCGCGGATCTGGACGGTTATTGAATCCTTATCCTTGTCGATGAGGAGAAGTTCCATATTGTCGTCCAATATTCCGCCCGTCTATAAAGATTGTTATATCGGGCCCATGTTGCAATGGCCTGCGGTCATCCCGGTCATCCTTTGCTGATTCCGAACAGTCATCATGCCAAAGATATCGTCGGCCGTCGTATCGGGTCGCTACTGCGCATTGCCATCCAACATCTGTCGATCCTGACGGAGGGTGCTCCGGCGTTGTTCGACCCTACTTCTTCCGCTGTTTCTCGTACATGGACAACAACTCCTCCGTCGAGGTGGCGTCACGAGGCTCCTTATCGTCACGGAACACGCCGGTGAAGCGCGGGAACCTTATTGCCAGTCCCGCATCCTCCCGCACCTTTCCGAATGCGCAAGTATGGATGGGGGACAGGGATAGCTCGGCCCCCAGTACCTCTAGGACGACCGCCGGCTCGAACCATATGTCTGCGTTCATCCGGGATTCCACGCGGGGATGCTTTTCAGGGAGCCGGTAGCGGCCCAACCTCTCTGGCAGGGCCGCCAGCGTCGCATCGTCGAACCCGCTACCAAGCTTGGACACGGTCTCGAAGCGGTCCGTGTCCTTGTTGTATGTGGCCATGAGAAGTGCGCCATATAGCCCTCCGCGCCTCCCGCGGCCATGGAATGCGCCCACGACGACGAGGTCGACAGTATCAGTCATTTCCGAGCGGTACTCCCGCTTGTACTTGATCCATAGGAATCCCCTTGCTCCTGCCCTATAGACGGAATCGTCGTTGATCGACTTGGCCATGAGGCCCTCGCATCCCGCCGTCAACGCTTCGGTGAAGAACCTCTCCACGTCCGCGACATCGTCCAGCACCCTGGCTTCCGACAGTCGCACGTCCTCGGTCACCTTGATGCAGCGCGTCAAGGCCGTCCTGCGGTCAGGAAGCGGAAGCGGGGTGAGGTCCTCTCCGTCAAGATACAGGCAGTCGAACAGGTGCACCCTTACCGGATAGTCCTCCATGGCCTCGGCGATGCCATGCTTCCGGCCGCGTCGATGGGACACCTCCTGGAACGGGAGAAGCTCCCCGGTATTGATGTCCACGGGAACGCATTCCCCCTCCAGTATGGCGCTCTTCCCCTGGAACGCCTTCCTGAGCGATTCAACCACGTCGGGGAAGCCACCGGTGAGGTCCTCAAGACGGCGGGAGTAGAGCTTCACGCGCTCTCCATCTATGTGCGCCTGGATCCGCAGCCCGTCGTACTTGTATTCGAACATGGCCCGGCCGCCCATGCGTTCAAGGATCTCCTCCGGCGAGGGCAGGCGCTCGGCCAACATCGCCCTGAGCGGATTCCCCACGGTGACGTGGAGCCTTGCCAATCCCTCCATCCCGTCCTTGCATAGTACCTCTCCCACCAACCCAAGGTCGGATGTGACATTGAACGCACGCTCCACGGCCGCCTTGTCCGTCTTGGATGCGAAGGCCTGTGCGAGCGAGTCGAGGACCGTCTGCGTAGCCACTCCAAGCCGCATGCGGCCGGTGGCTATGCGGGCGAGATATCGAGCCTCCACAGGCGTCGCGTCGATCAGCAGGTCGGCCAGCAGGCGCATCTTCAGCTCCTGGGAGCCGCTCCCCTCCGAGCGAGCGATCCTCAACAGCGAATCGTACACCCTGTCAAGGGTGAGAGGGGTAGGGAACAACGTGGTCTGACGCTTGCTCCCGAACGCCTTCTCGGTCACTATCCCCGGATCGCCCTCCCTTGCCCACAGCTGCCTGATGTCAGACTCCTTTGCGCCGGCCGCCATGGCAAGAGTGCGAAGGTACAGCTTGTCCGCCAGTCCCAGCTTCTCCGGATAGAAGTCTGGGACCAGGGCCCCCTGGGTCAGATACACGATGCGCCGGATCTGGGCGCAATCCGATGAACGGAACAGTTCGGCCAGGATCTCGGTCATCTCCAGTCGGGAGGATGTGGATTCCAGGGCTTCATAGACCCTCACGAGGTCCTTGAAGAGCATGGAAAAAGGTTATGCCATCGGCCTATTTAATCGGATTCAGGCGCCTCAAGCGAAATCGGTCAGGGCGTTCTGGCCTTTCCTCGGGGGTTGCCGCTTCTCCTCTGACCTCTTGACCTTGGCGCTCTCCTTGTCCCATTGCTGTTTCAGCGAGCGCAGCCGCTTGCGCATCTCCCTCTCCTTCTTCTCACTGGCGTTGAGAGACGCCTCATCTCGAGTGCCGGCCGTCACCAGGACGACCACTCGGCCGGCGCGGCTCCTTCCCGTGCGGCCGCGCCGCTGGATGCTCCTTATCTCCGACGGGACAGGTTCGTAGAAGATGACGAGGTCCGTGTTGGCGACGTCCAGCCCCTCCTCCCCCACCGATGTCGCCACCAGCGTGTTGAACTCACCTTCTCGGAAGCGTTGCAACACCCCGATCTGCTCCTTCTGCCTGAGCCCCTTCTCGCCGCATCGTCCCGACTGGCCGATCAGCTTGGTCACGCTGACCCCATCGACCCGCGACAGATAGTTCGCCACCATGTCGCAGGTGTCCCGATATTGCGTGAACACCAGCACCCGGGAGTCGGGTTTCTCGTTTATCTGATGGCTGACGATCCCCATGACCCTTGATATCTTCGGATGCTCCATCTGCAAGCTGTCCATCATCTGCTCCAGACGCTCGAACTCCTCCGAGCTGACGATGGCGCGGGATGCCTTGGAGCCCTCCTCGGAGGCCGCGTCCTCCTTGAGCTTCTCGATGTAGTTGCGCAGGGCCGTGAGCCCTTGGGTCTCGACCATCTCCATCGCATGGTCGACCTTGATGGCCATGGCGATGAGGCTCAGCGCCCGGTAGTACGAACCGTTCTTCTCGCCGGAGCGCAACTTGGCCTGTATGGCCGCCTGCACCTCCAACAGGTATCTCCTGGACGCTGGCCGCGCGGAGGTCATGAGCTTCATCTCGATGAGCGTACGGACGTAGCGGTCGAACAGCTTGCGCAAGATGTCCGACAGCCTCCTCATCTCCGGGGGGATCTCCACCTCCACCCAGTCCATGTGGATGTCGTGAATGTACTTCGCGACATCCGGGTCCGACTCGGACCGAACCTCGATGTTCTCCAGTCCCAGGTTGCCGCACACCTCCTTTATCTTGGCCATGCTTGAGCCGGGAGACGCGGTCATGCCCATGGTGAGCCCCTTCATCCCGCGATATTCGTCAGCGATAGGCACGTAGGCGTAGGAGCCGACGCCGCGGTGGGCTTCATCGAAGATGATCAAGCGGACATCTCGCAGTGAGATCCTCTCGTTGCGGAGGTCGTTGGCGACCACCTGGGGAGTGGAGACGATGATGTCGTTCTGTATCCATTCCACCTCCCTTTCCTCAGGGGCGACGGCGCCCGTGAGCACGGTTACGGAGCGGTCCACCACATGTTCGCGGAGGAAGCGAGCGTGCTGCTCGACAAGGGGTTTGGTGGGCGCGAGGAAGAGCACCTTGCCTCCCCTTGACAGGACGTCGGCTATGACCAGGAGCGCCACGACGGTCTTGCCCATCCCGGTCGGTACGACGACAAGGGTCGACGACCTCAGGCATGTGTCCGCCAACGCTCTCTGGTAATCCCTCTCCTCTATACTGTCGGGCCGTATCAGGGGGTGCTTGACGAACACAGCCGCTGCATGCGGGAGGGCAAGTAAAGAAGTTATGGTGACCGTTCTGAAATATCCATCCTCAGACCGTCCACTCTAGTTCGGTCGACACATCAGAACAAGACGGTCTGCACCCCGGCCGTCCTGACAGGGTCGATGAGGTCCTCCCCCTCCACGCTCGCATCGTTCACCCTGGTGGAGACCTCATAGGCCTCCATCCTCTCCGAAGGGAACGGCGTGAAGATCCTCTCCAGCTCGTCCGCATCGAGAGGTCCCTGCTCCAGCCATACGCCCTCATCCTGTCGGTCGAGGATGACCGGCATGCGTTCATGTATGCTCGACATCAGGTGGTTGGCCGTCGTGGTCAGGATGGTGAACGACAGCATCTCGGATCCCTGAGGCGACTTCCACTTCTCATACAATCCTGCCATGCCGAACAGTCGCTCATCCTTTAGACGGGCGATATATGGGCGTTTGCCATCGCTCCCCTTCTTCCACTCGTAGAAGCCTGTGGTGGGAACGATGCACCTTCTCGCCTTCATCGCGCTCCGGAACGCCGGCTTATCGGCGGCGGACTCCGAGCGGGCATTGATCATCCGGTTGCCTATCCGTGGGTCCTTGGCCCATGACGGCACCAGTCCCCAGCGCATGATGATGAGGGAGCGGGAGCCTTCCTCCACCACTATTGGGACGTTCTGGCCAGGTGAGATGTTGTAGCGCGGCTTAGGCATGTCTGCAAGCGGATGATCTATCGAGAACCGCGTCACCAGCTCCTTTATCTCACCTAACGTGAACCTCCCGCACATGCTCATGCCTCGGACGCGGCCTTGGCCGCCGAATATGTAAGATGCCGGTGAACGGTCTTATTCTTACCTCTTGAACATGCCGGTGATCTTCTGCTTCATCTCGCCGAACATGCTCTCGAAGCCGCCCTCATCCACCTGGTGGGCGTTCTTCATGTGTGCTTTGAGCTGTTCGCGCACCTCGGCCTCATCGGCTCCGCGGGCGACGAAATCGCATCGTGGGCATTGTAGTTCCATTCGACCACCTCTGAGAACGACGTGGTGGCATATCGAATAAAATGATATCGGTGATAAAAGAATGGAAAAAGGAATTCCGGCTTGGCCGGTGACGTCGTCTTAGTGGCAGCCCGCGCAGGAGCCGCCGCAGGCGGACTTCATGTTGGGGTTGTTCACGATGAGTCCAGAGCCGGCGGGTGTCTCGATGTAGTCCACCGTCGAACCTTCGAGCATCTCAGCGGTCTCGTCATCGAAATAGAAGGAGAACCCGTCCATCTTCTGCTCGTTGTCTCCCTCTTTGATCTTCTCCTGGAACGCCATGCCGAACTGCGGTCCAGAGCAACCCATACCGGCAAGGTAGATGCGGATGCCGTACCCGGCCTTGTCGTTCTTCTTGAGTAGGTCGTTTATGAAATTCACAGCCTCAGCGCTTACCTCGACCATATGAGTAACCTCAGTGGTCTTGACGACCGACTTTGTATATAAGTCCAACGCCAATATGATGCGGGCCTATGGAGCCAGTCTCCACCAATGTTTTATCCCAGTCCCACTTACATATCCGCAGATGTTCGATGCTATATATCGGGAGATGGTCCGACGCGATCTCCCCACCCTGCTGGCAATGAGCCGGGAGAATATGGCTTCGATAATCCTCGCCTTATGGGGGGTCGAGATGAGGGACGAGGAGGTCCTCCATGCGATCTTCGACCCGACCGTATACACCGAGGTGGTCGAGGCGGAAGGACAGATCATCGGTTTCTTCTCGGTGGAAGCGCAGGATGGCAACCTGTTCATCAACGCGTTGCAGGTCAAGAAGGGCTATCAGGGCCAGGGATACGGCACGGCCATGATGGCAAGGATCGAAACCCTCGCCCGCGCCCAAGGGGCATCCGTCATCGAGCTATGGGTGCAGCTGACCAACCGCCCGGCAATGGAGTTCTATCGCCATCGCGGGTACCGGACCATATCCCGTCAGGGGAACAATTACCTCATGCGCAAGAAGCTGACCTAGCCAGGTTGGCAGACGTGGGAGGGTAGATGGCCACGGTGATGAGAACATCCTGTTGAGGATGTCCATATGCCCGGTCATCAGGCGGCGTGCTCTCATGACGTAGAGGTCTCACCGAGCAGGGACCTGGGCCTTGCCGAGGTCCTCATGATCGGGCCGGGGCCCAACATCGGCTCCTCGATATCCCTCCTGATCGGCATGGCGACGAGCATCGTCGGTCCCGGGCCGCTCATAGCGTTCGTCCTGAACTTCATCATCACGCCGTTCACCGCACTGTCCTATGCCGAACTGGCCTCTGGCCATCCGGAGACGGGCGGAAGGTATCCATGGATCAAGGAGGGGCTCATCGCACCCCTTGGGTTCCTGGGAGGGTGGATGTCCTGGCAAGGTCATTGCATCGCCTGTTCACAATATGCCATCGGCTTCGGCAGGGCCTTGGACGTCATCGCCCGGAGGTCCACGCGTCCTGTCCCCATGTACAAGAGGGCGGGCGTTTCAAGGGAATGAGGCTCAGGCCAGCACGGCCAACCTTTCTATGAGCAGATCCGCCGAACTGGACGGTATCCTTGCCCCGGCACTTGCCGGGTGGCCCCCGCCTTCCATGCCATGCTCGGCCGTGAACGATTCAACGAACCGCCCCAGGTCGACGCCGCCGGGAGCGGTGGAGCGGAGCGACACCACGCTCTCCGACCCTCCGTGATTGATCAGGACGGCATAGCGGCACCCCTCCTGGCGAGCCGCCTCGGTGAGGGCCCGGCTGCCGAAGCCATGGAACGACGGCCTCCTTCCACTGTACTCCATCACCGCCGCGGAGCCGAACCGGCGAAGGCTCCGGCGCGCACTGTCCAAGGCCTTTCTCCATCCGTCCCGGCCAACCATCTTGGCGTGGCGCTCGGCGATGCAGGGGATGCTGGATGGAAGCAGTCCGAGGGAGAGCCGCCTGGCCGCGGCGAGGCGGAACGCATCGTCCTTCACGTTGAGCCGCCAGGCGAAGTCCAGCATCTCGCTCTCGCGTCTCAGCGCCTCATGCCCCATCACATCCGCGACGGAACTGACGAGGGGGCTCCCCCCATGCTCGTAGAGGTCCGCCATCGCCACCACGGCGTCCATGCCATCTAGCCCTAGGTAGCGATACATCAGGCCGGCGGCACTGGTCGAGGTATCGATGATGGCCCAATCATGCTCCTTAGGATAGGAGTGATGATCGATGAGCGTTATCCTGCGACATCGCACCGCGTGCTCGATTGCCTCCGCCAGGCTGGGGGCCGGGGAGAGGTCTGCCAGGTATGTATGGTCCGCATCGCTGGAGGTGAGAAGGGCAGCGGCGGCTGCCGGAGATGTGACGAACCTCACCTGTGAGGAGGGAAAGCGGCGCAGGAACACCGCGGCCGAAACAATGCCGTCCAGGTTGCCCCGGGTGATGAGCTCCCTGGAACGTTCCGATGACATCGAGCTCGGTATCCCGAGGGCCGTTAAGAACGTGACCAGCTGGTTATCAATTGAGATAATAGAAGCGGCAAAACATTACAAGCGACGACCCGTTGATGGTGCCGATGCAGCCATGGAGGGGAACGCATCCACATCATATCGAGGACGTTCTGCCGTCCCGGAGCTGGGCGACAAGGTTCTCGCGGTCGGCGACGCCATGCATGCCGGGGAGAGGTCGAGGATGAGCGCCGAGCTGACCGACGTGTTCATTTCCCTGGGGAGGGAGCATGGCTATGACGATGTCGTGGCGGAGTTCGCCCCCTTCAAGGAGTTCAAGAGCACGTGGAGGCGTTCGGGGAGCAGCGTCCGATTCCAGATATCCGACTACATGGTCGGCGCCGACCATGGGGCGCTCGAGGACTACGCCGCTTCCCTGTATGAACGTCTGTCCCGCAGATCTCGCAAGAGCATCTACACCCCACGACTGACCTCATGGCTGACATCACGGGATTTCCTATCGCGCAATCAGGCTCTATATCTGGAACGCTCTCGGAACCTCTCCCTGGATCACCGCGGAAGGGTCTACGACCTGCAAGAGGCATACTTGTCCCTCAGGGACCAGGGCTTGGTGCGCGCCTGCCCCGACGCGGTCTTCAACTGGACCGTGAGGGACAATCGAAGGAAGGTGGGCTACTGCTCCGTCCTCATGAAGGTCGTCGCGATCTCATCCATAATGGATTCGGAGAAGGTGCCGCCTTTCGTATCGGAGTACGTCCTGTATCATGAGCTGCTGCACCTCCAGGACGGACTGAGGCCAGGTAGCCGCTGCCACGACCGCGACTTCCATGAACGGGAGCGGCTCCATCCACGTTGGAAGGAGTCCGAGGAATGGCTCCGCCGGCTTGCCAGACGGCGAGATTGACTTCAACATCGGCCGGAGCCTATAAAATCGTCCGCTCCGATTCCCCGGCGAGGCTGAAGCATGAAGGCGGGACGTCTGTTCATCGAGGACCTTGAGGACGAGAACAAGGAGATCGACGAATTGTACGCCCTGCGATGGAAGGAGGCCCCTTCCCAATACAGGCGTGGGTACAAGTTCCGCATGAAGGTGGCCGATGTCACCGGGGAGATCATGGCCACGTATTGGGGCGACGATGATGAGGCATCGGTCCGGAGAGCGTATGAGGCTCTCCAGGTCGGCTCCATCGTACGATTGGTGGGCATGACCGGCCGTTGGAACGGACAGTTGATGATCAACATCAATCCCAGGAACGGCGGCACCGCCGAGCCGGCCGGGGACGAGCACTGCGACCCGGAGGATTTCCTGCCCTGCACCGCCAGGGATGTAGGTGAGATGTACTCTGCCATGATGGAGTATGTGGAAAGCATCGAGGACGCCAACATACGATCGGTCCTGCTCACCATCCTGAACGATGAGGATGTCTCAAGCCAGCTCAGGCGATCCCCTGCATCGGTTTCCTATCATTGCGGGTGGATAGGAGGTCTTCTGGAGCATACCCTGAACGTCGTGAGGACCTGCGACGCCATATCCCGTCTGTATCCCGACCTTGACCGCGACCTTCTCCTGGCAGGGGCCATCCTGCACGATATCGGCAAGATCGACTGCTATGATGTGGGCAGCACGATAGTCGAGTCGCCCGATTCACGACTGATCGGACATCTTGCCATCGGCTCCTCCATGGTCGGCCGGGCTTGCGACTCCCTCCCGGACTTCCCGGACAATCTGCGACTTAAGCTCATCCACATGGTGCTGGCAAGTCACGGCGAGCTGGAGAAGGGCTCCCCGGTCAAGCCATCGATACCGGAGGCGGTGGCATTGAACCACGCCGATGAGCTGGACGCTAATCTGGAGAGGTTCATAAGGGCAAGGCGGAACGGCGGCCCCGATGACCTCTTCACCATGGACCCATATCTGCGAACCAAGGTCTTCAGGCTATGATCAGACCTTTTCCAGAAGGACGGAGTAATAGTACACGGCATCCGCCTTGCCGCCCTCATCTGCCACGGTGCTCTCGTTCACCACCAGGACCTCGAACGGCGGGTGGAACATCTCCTCTATGGACGCACGAGTGACCCCATCGGGACTGTCCTTGTAATTGGGTAGCATGGTGAACATCCGCCCTCCTCTCCTGAGCGTGCGGTATAGCTCTCGCAGCAAGATGCCCCTCTCCCCCTCATCCACCTTCAGAATGCACCCGGTGTCTGCGATGAAATCGAACTCCCCTTCATGGAACGGCAGGTTCGTCGGTTCCACGGTGAAGGTGGACACCTTGGCCTTCGCCTCTTCGGCCAGCCTCTTGACCCCTTCGACCTCGCCGGGGGTGAAGCTGGCCGCAGCCACCACGAACCCCTCCTGGGCGAGGTACAGGCTGTCGCTTCCCATGCCGCAGTGAAGATTGAGGGCCCTCCCCCGGGGAACCAGACCTCCTGACACCACCTCCACCAGCAAGGAATGCGGTCTGAGCTCGCCGAAGCTCTCGTCCCGGATGAGCCTCTCGCGGAACACCTTGTCCAACCTCTTCTCCATGATAATATCTTGGAGGGCGGTCCAGATAAAAGTTCTGGACGGCATGCCCTCAATCGGGTGACGGGCCATGTCCTTGCCAGGAAGGCGGCGATAGCGTGAACGGCATGGACCGACACCTCTCGGCATGCTCTCGTCGACCGCCGCCCGGCGACGTGGCCCATGCATCAATGCCATGACCGCGATCTCGTACTCGGAATGCCATAGGGACCGATCATTTGATGCATGATCGTCCGCGGCCCTCGGACGGAGCGCACATAATTGAAAAAAAAGGTTCGCTCAAGCTCCGGTGATCGCAAACTAGTGAAGTGTCCCCCGGACCTTAACAGATTGGTTCATGGACGGCGTGACGCCTATTCTCCCCACACTGACCCAGGCCGGGGGTTTATGTCGTGCATCGGGGTTGTTCTCCAATCATTACCCGACGTCTCGTCGGAGGTTCATGCAGAGACCCATAGTAACGACGCACTGTACGCTCCAAGCATGCAAGGGGGATCACTGTTCACCACCGGTTACAAGGAGCGAACGAACCATGTTATCTCCCTTCTTAATCATTTTGGCCGCCCCTTCGCTTCCGGGCAACCATCTGGCCGATCACGTGGGAACCCTCGCTCGGTATCCTTCCTCCTATCAAGAAATTATATGTATGTCGAGATGAAATCAATAGAGCGGTGTCGGTCCTCATCGGTTGCAATGGATGGTCCTACGAGGATTGGGTCGGGCGGTTCTATCCAGCAGCCCTGGCCAGGAAGAAGGAGGAGTGGCTTCGCTACTATGCGTCCTACTTTCCGACGGTGGAGGTCAACAACACCTTCCACAGGAATCCCAACGAGATCATGGTGAACGGATGGATAAGAAAGGGGAAGCCGCTGAAGGGCTTCGAGTACTCCCTCAAGATGCCCCGTACGGTCACCCATGATGCGATGATGGCGATGGATGGGAACAAGGCCAGCATGGAGGCGACGGTGTTCGAGGAGACCTGCGTAAGGATGCTGGCGGAAAATGGCCTTCTCGGCACGGTCATGCTGCAGCTGCCCTTGACATTCCAGTTCGGGGACGAAGCCCTCAGGACGATGGAGACGGTGCTGGCCTCCCTGGAGACGGACAAGTATCGCTATGCGGTGGAGTTCCGCGACCGTTCCTGGATCGACGACGGCGCATCGCTCCATCCTCAGGCCTCGAGGCTGTTATCATCATACAACGTCGCCGCCGTGAAGGTGGACGAGGTCACATTCCCGCCCATCCAGGATACCACGGCAGACCATGCCTACATCAAACTCTATGGCAGAGAACGCGAGTGGTCCGACGATGAGGACCAGAGGATCGGCCAGGATTACCTATACTCGGAGGACGAACTGCGACCATGGGCGGAGACCATCTCCCGCCTGGATGGGGAGGTGGACGACGTGCGCGTATACTTCGACAACACCGGGCGCGCGCGGGGGACGAAGAACGCCTTCCAGTTGATGAGCCTCCTCTCCATACCGCATAGGGAGAAGGAGGTGCACATGGACGATCAGCCCATGATGGGGTCGTACATCCTGCACAGGTAATATTACCACCGTATATCGTTGCAGGATGGGGGCTAGGGCATGAGGGAACTGTTCGAAGCAAGGTCCATCGCGATTATAGGGGCCTCGTCCCGCCCCGAGAAGGTCGGCCATGTGATCTTGCGAAACATGATCGCCTCTGGCTACTCCGGAGTGATATATCCTGTCAACCCAAAGGCGGACCGGATATTGGACCTCAAGGCGTATCCCGACGTCCTCTCCATTCCCGGGCCGGTGGACATGGCCGTGGTGGCCGTGCCCAACACGGTCGTGCCAGGGGTTATGGAGCAGGCGGGAAGGAAGGGTGTAAAGGTCGCCGTCATCATATCCGCTGGATTCCGGGAGACCGGACCGGAGGGGGCGGAACTTGAGCGTCGAGTCGGAGAGATAGCCTCTAGATACGGCATAAGGGTGCTGGGGCCCAACTGCCTCGGCGTTATCAGCACGCGCAATCGCCTGAACGCCACATTCACGGACGATTTTCCGATCCCTGGCCATGTGGCGGTGACATCACAGTCGGGTGCGATGGGTACGATCCTGCTCGACTGGGCCAAGGGAACGAGGATCGGTTTCTCCCAGTTCGTCTCTGTCGGGAACAAGCTGGACATCGACGAGGCCGACCTGCTCGCATACTTCCGCGACGACCCCGATACCCGGGTGATAGGCATGTACGTCGAGGGGATGCGGCGTGGGAGGCAGTTCATCGAGCAGGCCGCCGCCACGTCTAGATGCAAACCCATCATCGCCTTGAAGGCGGGACGGACATCCACTGGGGCCAAGGCCGCCTCCTCCCACACGGGTGCATTGTCCGGCAGCGATATGGTGTACAGCGCGGCCATGGCCGAGGCGGGAGTGATGAGGGTCAAGACGCTCGACGAGTTCTTCGACCTGTTGCAGGGGTTCGCCAGCATGCCCCTGCCGCGTGGGGACGGCGTCGCGATAGTGACGAACGCAGGTGGCCTGGGCGTCATGGCCGCGGATGCC
>LFRM01140336.1_pt2 | contig 57978 bp, 55 predicted proteins | sample 618341 | NCBI WGS metagenome assembly LFRM01 (sample SAMN03654438, study PRJNA283298) | anaerobic digester metagenome | isolation source: pool of bioreactors CSTR01a, CSTR02a, and CSTR03a thermophilic anaerobic... | place: Denmark: Kgs. Lyngby | collected 2014-05-21 | reverse complement strand
CGGAGGTATTTGATTATGAAAAAGGTACTCGAAATGCGTGAAAAACGCGCAAAGGCGTGGGATGCTGCAAAGGCGTTCCTCGACACTCGCGCCAAGGATGGCGTTTTGTCTGCAGAAGACAACGCCACCTATGACAAAATGCTCGCGGACGTAGACGCAATGGCTCGTCAGATTGCCATTGAGGAAGATCGTGTGGCAAGGGATGCTGCAATGGCGCAGCCCACCAGTTCTCCAATCACTGAAAAGCCTGTAGCACAGAACGGCAAGCCTCTCATTCCCAGAGCGACCGCCGAATACCGTGAGGATTTCTATAATCTCATTCGCGGCAAGCGCCCTGTCCACAATGTCATGGAGGAAGGCACTTCTTCCACCGGTGGTTATCTTGTTCCGCTGGAGTTCGACGACACTCTCGTTAAGGCACTTGCCCGCGAGAACGTAATCCGTTCTCTTGCAAAGGTCATCACAACTGCCGCACCTCACAGAATTAATGTGGCGCTTACTGATGTTTCTGCCGATTGGGTAGCTGAGTCCGGCGTGTTTACGCCCTCCACTCCTACCTTCAACCAGCTCTCTCTCGATGCATTCACGCTTCGTGCGGCAGCACTGGTCTCCGAGGAACTGCTTGAGGACTCCATGTTCGACCTTCAGGCCTACCTCATCGACAACTTTGCCCGCGCTTTTGCGGCGAAAGAGGAACAGGCTTTCTGCATCGGCACCGGCAGCGGTCAGCCTACCGGCATCTTCACCGCAAACGGCGGCGATCTCGGCGTGACTACCGCTACTGCCGGAGACATTAAGGCGGACGAGCTTATCGACCTGACCTACGCGCTCAAGGACGGCTACAAGAAAAATGCTGTGTTTGTGCTTGGCAGTGGCACTCTCGCAAGCGTCCGCAAGCTCAAGGACGGTAACGGTGCATATATGTGGCAACCCTCTCTGCAGGCTGGTCAGCCTGATCGTCTGCTCGGTTTCCCTGTATATGTTTCTCAGTATGCTCCTACCATCGCGGCAGGTGCCTACACAGTCGCTTTCGGCGATTTCCAGAACTACTGGATTGCAGACCGTACTGGCAGAACCGTTCGCCGTGCAGATGAGCTCCACATCGCCAACCTTCAGACCGGCTTCTACGCTTTCCAGCGTGTTGACGCTAAGACAGTACTGCCTGAAGGCATCAAGCTACTCAAGCAGCACGCCTAAGGAGGTAGCGATATGAGCGAATATAACGCAAAGAACTACACCGAACAGGGCGGCGAGAAAACCGTCATCGGCGGAACGTTGGAAATCCAGGAGGGAGCCTCGGTAACGGGTCTTCCTTCTTCTCAAGTACCCGTCGCTACGGAAACCACACTTGGAGGAGTTAAGGCAACCACCAAAACTGAAACGTATACCGTCGCAGCGAAAATTGGTACGGACGGAAACCTCTATTGCTACCTACCAGACGCTGCCGTGGAATATGCGTGGCTGGCATGGCGGCGGCAGCTCTAACGATACACACATCGGTTTTGAGATATGCGAGGACGGACTTTCTGACCCCGCATATTTTTCTGCCGTTTACAAGGAAGCGGTCGAGCTGTGCGCCTACCTCTGCAAGCAGTACGGCATCAAGCCGGAGTCGCCGACGCTCATCTGCCACTCGGAGGGTCACAAGCTCGGCATTGCCAGCAATCACGGCGATGTGATGCACTGGTTCCCGAAGCACGGCAAGAGCATGGACACCTTCCGCGCCGATGTGAAGAAGCTGCTTGATGCGGCTTCGCCGGAAACGCCGACCACACCGAAGAAGTATTACCGCGTCCAGCTCGGCGCGTTCTCGGTCAAGGCAAACGCCGATGCCATGCTCAAAAAGGTCAAGGATGCTGGCTTCACGGACGTTTTTATCAAATACAGCGAGTAAAGGATACACCGCTTTAGCTTACAAGTCCATATACCACAGGTCAAGTTGTTGACCTACAGTTATTGCCCAGCGGAGATTTTTCTCTGCTGGGCAGTATTTTTATGTCGAAACACCTCCCCAAAATTGCTCCATTTTCTCCGTATGGCGAGGAGGTGGTTTTGATGACCAACGAACAGAAATCAACCATACTTCACCTGCGATCTGCGGGTTGTAAGTATGTATCAATCGCCGAAACGGTCGGACTCTCGATAAACACAGTGAAGAGCTATTGCCGCAGACAGGGTTTAGCCTTGGCGGCTGAAAAATCATCTGTCATTGATGACGCTTCTCTCTGCAAGCAATGCGGACAGGCGCTTGTGACTAAGCCCGGGAGCAAGCCGAAAAAATTCTGCTCTGATAAATGCCGTAACGCATGGTGGAAAACACATCCAAATGCCGAGAACAGAAAGGCGTATTACAGCAAGATATGTGCTCACTGTGGGAAATCATACACGGTCTACGGCAGACCAAACAGCAAGTTTTGCTGCCATACGTGTTCTGCACAGCACCGCACGAAAATGGCGGAGGCTGACATATGACACAGGACAGAAAAACGGAGCTGATGAAATACAAAGCCGTCGTCGCTGTGTTGAGGAGATGGCTGTCCGATGGGCACATTACCATTCATGATTATGCCAAGCTTGAAGAAAAGCTCGCGGTTAAATATCGCGTATCTTTGTGCAGTATATGGCGCGAGTTGCCTTGACTTTATCGCCCTTTAGAGCGAATATGTACCCCCCTGAAAGGAGGTGGAGTATCAATGGCAAACAGCCGAATTACACAGATAGAGTTTGCGCCGCGAGTTCCCTTTGATGGAAAGCGCGTGGCGGCATACGCCCGCGTTTCGTCAGGCAAGGACGCAATGCTTCAGTCGCTGGCATCACAGGTCTGCTATTACAGCGACCTGATTCAAAAGCACTGCGGCTGGGAGTACGTCGGCGTATATGCGGATGAAGCGAAAACTGGCACAAAGGACAGCCGCGAGAGCTTTCAACGCTTACTGGCGGATTGCCGCGCCGGGAAGGTTGATATGGTTATCACAAAGTCCATATCACGCTTTGCTCGGAACACCGTCACGCTGCTATCTACGGTTAGAGAACTAAAAATGCTTGGTATCGATGTGTTTTTCGAAGAGCAGAATATTCACAGCATAAGCGCCGACGGCGAGTTGATGCTGACAATTCTTGCGTCCTATGCGCAGGAGGAAAGCTTATCGGTTTCCGAAAATCAGAAGTGGCGGGTACGCAAGAATTTTGAAGAAGGCAAGCCGTGGGATTGCACGATGCTTGGCTATCGGGTAAAAGACGGAGTTTTCCAGATCGTGCCGGAGGAAGCGAAGACGGTACGCCTCATATTCTCGCTTTTTCTTGAGGGCTATGGAAAACAAGCCATAGCTAACAGGCTTAACGCACTGGGAATACCCACGCGCATGAACAAATCGTGGTGTCAAGCCACCATCAGCAAAATGCTCCGCAATGAGAAGTACGCCGGAGATTTACTGCTGCAAAAGACCTTCCGCACCGACCACTTGTCAAAGCAAACACGCATCAATCACGGCGAACTCCCGCAGTATCTTGTGCAGGAAGCGCATGAGCCGATTATCGACCGTGCTACGTTTGACACGGTACAGGCAGAAATTGAGCGCAGGGCAAACAAAACCACTGTGAAAAAAGGCGCCGCAACGTTATTCACGGGAAAAATCCGGTGCGGTGTTTGCGGAAAGAATTATCGACGCAAAACCACAAAAACCGGCTTTGTGTGGATATGTGCCACATTCAATACCAAGGGCAAGAAATTCTGCGCATCAAAACAAGTACCCGAAGAAACACTCAAGGCCGTATGTGCTGAAGCTCTTGGTACCGGAAGTTTTGACGATGACACCTTTGCAGCGCATATAGATTTCATTACCGCGCTGCCGGACAACGTTTTGGAGTTTCACTTCAAAGACGGTCAAACGACAGCGGTCGGATGGCAAGACCGCTCACGACGGGAAAGCTGGACGGATGATAAGCGACAGGCAGCACGGGAAAAAGCGACAAGGAGGAACGACTAATGGCGCGAACAGTTACAATGATACCGGCGTCGGTCACATCGCGTTTTTCCAACCTTGCCGTATCCGTACCAAAACAGCGCAACGTCGCCGGTTACGCCCGAGTATCAACGGAAAAGGAAGAGCAGCAATCCAGCTACGAGGCGCAGATCGATTATTATACCAAGTACATCAAGGAGCGACCTGACTGGAACTTCATCGCTGTGTATACGGACGAGGGTATTTCCGCGACCAACACGAAAAAGCGCGATGGCTTCAATCAGATGATTCATGATGCGCTTGATGGAAAAATTGACCTTATCATCACGAAATCGGTCAGCCGGTTTGCGAGAAATACGGTCGATAGCCTAACGGCGGTGCGAAAGCTCAAGGCGGCGAACATTGAAATTTACTTCGAGAAAGAGAATATCTGGACGTTTGATGCCAAGGGTGAACTGCTCATCACGATAATGTCCAGCCTCGCGCAGGAGGAAAGCCGGAGCATTTCGGAGAACGTCACATGGGGCTGGCGTAAGCGCATCGCCGATGGCAAGGTGTCCATGTCATACGGTCAATTCCTCGGCTACGAAAAGGGCGCGGACGGTACGCCGCAGATTGTTGAGGAGGAGGCAGAAATCGTGCGTCTAATTTACACGCTGTTCCTACAGGGTAAAACGCCCACAGCAATTGCGAAGTACCTTACAGCACAGAGCATACCAACACCCGGCGGCAAGGAAAAATGGCAGTGCAATGTGGTTGAAAGCATTCTCACAAATGAAAAATACAAGGGCGACGCGCTGCTGCAGAAGACCTTCACGACGGATTTTCTGACGAAAAAGATGAAGCCCAACGAAGGCGAGGTTCCGCAATTCTATGTCACGGATAGCCACGACAGTATCATCGACGCGGAGATGTTCGATTATGTTCAGGCAGAGTTTGCCCGGCGCAAGGCGCTGGGGCGCAGTTATAACTGCAAAAGCTGCTTTTCAGCAAAGCTGGTATGCGGCGACTGCGGCGGTTTCTTCGGCTCGAAGGTCTGGCACTCGACTGATAAATATCGCCGTGTGATATGGCAATGCAACAGCAAATTCAAGACCGGTGAAAAGTGTACTACGCCGCATTTGACCGAGAATGAGATAAAGGAACGGTTTATTGCCGCGTGGAACAGTATGCAGGATATGACCGATGAAGTGATTATCGACTGCCGGTTGGCGATTGCGGAGCTTTTCGACAGCGACGCCATCGACGAGGAAATCTTCGCGAAGAACAGTGAAGCCGAGGTACTTGTCGAAATGAATCGCAAGCACATCACCGAGAACGCATCGGCGGCACAAGACCAGACGGCATACAAAAAGCGGCAGGATGAGTTGGTGGCAAAGTACAATGCCGTGGCAAAACGGGTAGACGAACTCAAGACTGAGAAGGAAGCACGAAAACGGCAGCGCACGGTGCTCACAGCGTTTGTGGACACAATGGAACGGCAACGCGGGTCGCTGACCGAATTCAGCGTGAGCCTGTGGTCGGCGGTCGTCAAGAAGGCAATGGTCTACAACGACGGACGGATAGTGTTCATGCTGATGAACGGCACTGAAATCAAATAAGCCCAGAACACATTAGTTCCCCACGCCAAGCACGGTGTGGGGAACGTTTTTATACTGCGACTTTCATATTTGCACCAAAATGCACCAAAGTCCAAAAAATGCACCAAAATGTTGCTCGTTAACGATTTGTCCGAGGCAAAGCGTCGGTGGGGCTAAAAATCGGTGTTTCAAGGGCAAATATCACGGCTCCACGCAGTCGTCGGCGTATGTATTCCAAAACAAAAAGCACCCAAAAGTCTGTAAATATGGGCATTTTAGGGCAAAAACATATCGCAGAAGACGAATACATTTATTGTATCAATCTTCTGCGATATAGTTGGTGCCGGTGGCGGGGGTCGAACCCGCACGGTATCGCTACCACCGGATTTTGAGTCCGGCACGTCTGCCAATTCCATCACACCGGCAGGGTGTTGTGACAGCTTTTGTATTATATAACACCGCACGAGGAAAATCAAGAAAAAATTGAGAAGCGGTTCGCATAATTTTGAGAAACAGCATATGAAATTCTGATTTCACAAGCGGCAGCACATACCGGCGGGATGAAAACGGGCGATTTATTTGTTTAATATGGATGTGCGGCAAAGAGCAAATTCGGGCAATATAAATAATGAGTTACTCCGCCTCTTGTCAGGTTTGCGATATTTCACACGGGCGCATATGCCGACGGCAAAAATAACGAGGTTTATATTTCTCCTTTATTTTATTTGCGGTTTTTATCCTTAAAGGATTGAAAGTTTTTTTGATTTATTGTATACTGTTAACAGTTTTTTCATATTTTGCAGCTCGCAAGAGTACCTTGGAGGTTTGGAATATGGCTGATTATCCGGAGTATATTTCTGAAAAAAGGCATCTCGTTCCGGCACCGGAAAAGCTTGTAACCGGTGGAAAAGCAACGTTCGGAACATTTTCGGGACCGCTGCCCGAAATAAATCTTCTCGACTCCGTGAAGCCCTGCGGAAAGCGCATGCCGGCGTTTATGAATAAGTCCAGGCTTACCGTGTGGGAGGCGTTCGAGGTCTCGTTTAAAGAGGGGACAATAATCTCCGCGGTCTACAACATGAATGCCATAGGTTTCGGAATATTTGTATTTTTTGACAAGCGTTCGGGCAAGGTCAGACGCTGGTTTCAGCTTGAACCGGGTAAAAAGTGCATAGTTGCGGAAAATCTGCTCGACAGCAAAACCGAAATAAAAAATCCGGACTTTGATTTTACTATAACCAATTGCTTCAAAGACGGCTACGCAACCGCAAAGGGCTTCGGAACCGATAAAAAAAGCGGCAAATTTGAAATAGACATGAAAATCACCAGCGTTTCCTCTCCTTCGGTTGTAAATATTCCGTTTGATGAAAACAAATCGCTGTATTCGCAGAAGGAGCTTTTTTCCGCAGAGGGTTATATCACCGTGAACGGCGAAAAATTCGTTGCCGATGCCGACAGCGCAGCTATAATAGATGACCACAAGGGCTTTTATCCTTTTATAGCTCATTATGACTGGCTCACCACAATGGGTAAAATAAATCACGGGGGCAAGCAGGAATATTTCGGCTTCAACCTCACCCACAACCAGTCAATAAATCAGGATGATTACAATGAAAACCTTATCTGGCTCGGTGACAGACAGTTTCTGCTTCCGCCGGTGGAGTTTGAGAAAAACGGTCCGAAATGGCATATCAGCGATGCGCACGGTAAGGTGGACGTATATTTTGAAATTATCGACACCTATGTCATGAGAGTTCCGGTGGGCGGAATATGCATAGATTATAAGCTCCCGTTCGGTAAGCTTTCGGGATATCTTTGCGGCTATGACGGAGAAAAATATCAGCTCGACGGGATGTACGGTGTGGGTGAGGATAAGACCACAAGAATATAGGAGGTTTCGTTTATGCTTTATGAGCTTGTAAAGTCCGCACGCTCATGCAGGGGCTTCGATGAAAATGTAAAGCTGTCGCGTGAGCAGCTTGAAGCGCTCGTCGAGCTTGCGAGATTGTCGCCGTCAAGCGTCAATCTGCAGCCGCTCAAGTACTATATCTCATGCACCGCAGAAAGCAACGAAAAAATCTTTGTGCTTACTCATTGGGCGGGTATGCTCAAGGAAAAGAAGCTTCCGTATGAGGGGCACCGTCCGACGGCATATATTGTTATTTTCCACGACACCTCAATAACCCCGGCAACTCCGGCTTTTTTAAAGGATGCAGGAATTGTCGCCGAGGTTATGTATCTCGGTGCGGCGGAGATGGGTCTGGCGGGTTGTATGATAGGCTCGTTTGACACAGCTCTTATGCAGCAGGCGACCGGTACGGAAGCCTCCTTGCTTCCGGTGCTTGTGCTTGCACTCGGAAGGGCAGATGAAACGGCACGTCTGACAGATATTCCTCAGGGCGGAAGCACCGCGTATTATCGTGATGAAAATGATGTACACTGTGTTCCCAAGCGCAGTCTTGAGGAAATAATTCTGAACAAATGATATTTAAATCCTTCTTTCGGGGAGGATTTTTGTTTTCCGTTTTTTTACTGTGAGTCTTTGATTTTTTCGGTTGAAAAAATTATAAAGTATGCTATACTGTAAAATGTATAGTTATAATATAAAGCAAAATCGGAGGAAACAAAATTGAAAGACAGAAAAGTTTTACGCGCTGTTACGGCGTTTACATGCATAATACTCGGTGCTGCCGTTATTGTTACCGGAGCGCTGGGCGGAACCTCCGCACTGAAAAAGCATTTTTCTCCCAAGGAGGTTTCAGCGCAGGTCGCGGCGCTTTCCCGTTCGAGTGTGTCTGATTTTGTGACCGCGCCGTATAACGGAGGAGTGGCAATAACCGACTATACGGGAACCGCTGAAATAGTCGATATCCCTTCCTCCATAGGAGGACTTGCGGTCAAGGCGGTCGGCAATGCGTCCGATAACCGCGCGTTTGAGAAAAAATTTCACATCATAACCGTAAACGTGCCTGCGAGTGTTCAGGAAATTGTGCCGGGCAGCTTTGTGTTGTGTGAAAAGCTTACGACCATAAACATAGATTCGGCGAACCCGGTATTCACTTCAGTTGACGGAGTGGTTTTTAACAAGTCTATGACGAGAATAGTCGTATGTCCTTCGGGCATATCCGGCGTTTACACTATACCGGAAAGCGTTGATACCGTTGGCGTTTCAGCATTTGAACAGTGCTTCAAGCTCACTCAGGTTAATATGTATGACAATGTAAAGGTTATATCCGATAAGGCGTTTGCCTACTGCGGAGCGCTTAAAAAAATCGTATTGAGTGACAATTTAAACTCTATCGGCGCGAATGCTTTCCGCGGCTGCGGCGAGCTTACAAGCGTTACAATTCCGCGCAATGTTACAAGCATCGGCGGCTGCGCCTTCCTGTTCCAACAGAATTCCGATGACACGCTGTGGTATAAGATAAAAATAATCTGTGTTGAGGGCAACTCCGCCACGGCACCGGGAAGTGCGTTTGCAAGAAGCCTCGGCAGCTATCCTCTTGAATATTGCAAGGATATCCGATGCGATGAGAAAACCGGCATAAGCGTTGAGGTTTTAACCGGTACGCTTCCGCTGGGGGCGCGTCTTACGGTGAAGCTTCATGCCGACGGAACCGAAAAATACAACGAGGCGTTAAGTAATATGTCGTCGGTTGCGTTCCGAAAGTTCGCATGTGCCGAGGTCTATTTTGAAAAGGATGGCAGTAAGGTCGGCTTTGACGGAATGCTGAAAATAGGCATACCTGTTCCGTCCGGCTTTGCACCTGCCGCAGGGAAAATCTATTATGCGGGAGGAAGTGCTCCTCTTGCCATGGTAACGGGCAACAGCGGCGGTAAATTCTACTTTAACTCCGTTGATACAGGACTTTTTGCAATAATTCAAAACGCCGTCTTTGATAAAAAAGGCGATGTTGACGGTGACGGAAATGTAACTGCTGCAGATGCGAGGATTGCACTCAGAGCAGCGACGAAGCTTGAATCGCTCTCCGAGGAGCAGCTTGTCGTTGCAAATGTTGACGGACATGCGGGAGTATCCGCCGCAGATGCAAGAATTATACTCAGAGTAGCCACAAAGCTTGAGAGCTTTTAATCATATTGAATCCTGATTACCGAAAGGGGGAGTAACCTTGAGTGAGAGCTTCTTTCTGGGCGTTGACGGCGGCGGTTCAAAAACAATTGCCGTTGTTTCCGACGAAAACGGTCGCGTGTGCGCGCACGAGGTCGGAGAGTCCATAAACTTTTATTCCGTAGGCTATGAACGCGCACAGCAAAATATGGCACAGCTTGTCCGGACCATTGAAACAAAGCTTGGAATAAGCGAATTTGAATCTGCCGCGGTAGGGGTCTCCGCACTTTTCGGGCGTGCCGATGAATATGATGTAAAGCGTTTCTTCGGCGGTATACTGCGTTCAAAGCGTATAATTATGGACAGCGACCTTTTCATTGCTCTTGAGGCTATGGATATGCCCGGAGCATGTGCGGTGGCAATAAGCGGTACAGGTTCAATGATTATCGCACGGGATATGTTCGGAAAAATATCCACTAAAGGCGGCTGGGGCTATATCCTCGGCGATGAGGGAAGCGGATATTCAATAGCAATCAGCGGAATTAAAGCGGCAATACGCGGTTTTGACGGCGCAGGTAAGAAGACGGTGCTTTCCGACCTCCTTCTGGACTTTGCGGAAATTGATACATTGCCGAAAATCCTTGATGTTTTTTACGACCCGCCCATGGAGCGTCAAAAAATAGCTGCGTTTGCAAGACACGTCTATCTTGCCGCCAAGAACGGCGATGAGGTTGCTCAAAAGCTCACGCGTGACGAAGCTAAGCTGTTTGCGGGAACTTGCATTGCTCAGCTCAGCGAGATAGGCGGTACGGTTCCGGTGGGGGTATACGGCGGAGTTTTTGAAAATAACGAGATGTTCTTAGAGGAGTTTGAGAAATTTTTGCGTCTTTCGTATAAGGATATTGAAGTCTTCCTTCTGACCACGCCTCCTCAGGTCGGTGCGCTTTACACCGCTTACCGTGAGTCGGGAATTCAGCTTACAGACGCTCTTAAAAGCAATATACGCAAGACCTACACAAAATTTAATTAAGGAGAAACGGAACTGCCGTTTTTACTGATAACATGTTTCCATCTGTTCAAAAATTAAACACCGGTAAGGAAATACAGCTTGCTGAAATCAGCGCCGTGAGCGTGAACGGGGTAATTCCGGACACGCTGGCGGCGTTTTCTGATTTTTTCGGGATATGCGTTGCGCCGGGAGCAGCCGTACGGATAAATGCCGAGGTGCGCGACACCGAGGAATTCTGTTATATTGAGCAGCTTTCCCGTCTGAGTGATGAGAAATATACTCTCAATATAATTAAGACAGGGGACGGAGCCGAAATATCAATAGTCGCCGGAGGCGAGCGCGGCATATTCCGCGGTATGTTCACCGCAGGAAGAATGCTTCGCGGCGGACTTTGCGAATGCAGCGTTGTGGACTATCCCTGCTTTGAAACACGCGGCTATATAGAGGGCTTTTACGGAAAGCCCTGGAGCTTTGCACAGCGCAGAGAGATGCTCCTGCTTATGGCTGCCAACCACATGAACACATATTATTATGCGCCCAAGGATGATGAATACCACCGCAGAAAATGGCGCGAGGAGTATCCGGAGGAGCAGCTTGCCGGGCTGCGTTCTCTCGTAAGCTGTGCCCGCGGAAGGTGTGTGGATTTTCACTATTGCATAGCACCGGGACTTTCAATGAAATACTGCTCGCAGGAAGATTTTGAAGCTCTTATGAAGAAAACGCGTCAGCTGTATTCCGCCGGAGTGCGCTTTTTCGGCTTGCTGCTGGATGATATTCCCGAAAAGCTGTTTTTCCCGGAGGATGAACAGCGGTTTTCGGAAACGGTAAACGCGCATATACATATCATAAATAAATATTATGATGCTCTCATGGCTTTAGACAACGGCATCAAGCTTACCGTGTGCCCCATGCAGTACCATGGCACCGGCAGTGAGTACTATATTTCAAAGCTCAGCAGAAGCATACCGGGAGGCGTGTCGCTTTTCTGGACGGGTCGAGACATCTGTTCGCGGGAGCTTACCTCACGTGAGGCGATAATCTTTGAAAACAGCACCCTGAGAAGGCCTCGCTACTGGGATAATTATCCCGTGAATGACGCGGAGATGTTCAATGAGATGCATCTCGGTCCGATAATCGGAAGAGATGCCGATTTATACAGGTTTTCAGATGGCATTATTGCCAACTGTATGGAGTATTTTGAGTGCTCAAAAATCCCTCTGCTTACAATAGCGGATTACCTGTGGAACAGCACGGCTTATTCTCCGCAGGCATCATGGAAAAACGCACTTGCGTGTGTTGTCGGCTCAGAAGCCTCAGAAACCTTTACATATTTTGCGGACCATCTGTTTACCTCCTGCCTCAAGGATGAAAATTCGCGTATTATGAACAGCGTATTTTCTTCGGCATCGGCCTGTATGAGCAACGGAGATATTCCCGGCGCCTTCGGCTGTGTGACGGAATATATCGACGGTATGAACGCCTGCCGCGAGCTGCTGTGGGATTGCACACCCTTGTTCGGAGAGCTGAAAAAATGGTCCGATAAATTTTCAATATGTGTTGATATTCTGAATTGCCTGTTTGAGGTTCTTGGGTCGGGAGAGCCGGAGCAACGCGAGCGGCTTGCAAATCTCATTGAAATTTATGATTCGCTTCCCGCAAGGCTTACGGATTTCTGCCTTCAGGAGGCTGTGAATTCAATTCTCGGTACGGAGGAATGATTTTTATGGATTGCACAAACGACATACGTCCCTTTGCGGCGGAATTTATGAATACCGTGGGCTTTCCGCATGAGGCTAAAGAGGTCTTCATGAACGCCGAGGATGCTATAATTGCAGATGACGACCTTAATAATTTATTTTTAAGGCTTAAAAGACAGTTCGTCATTGAAAATGAAATTCCGCTTAGCTGCGCGCTTGATGAGCTTACGGCAATATCGGAAAGCTGCGGAATACACGAGTACACACTGCATTTCGTTTTTGTGATGAACTGCATGGATGTGCTCAAAGATAACTATGTGAAAGAGGGAATCTCAGAGGAAATATTCTGGGACACGGCGGACGACCTGCGCTGTAAGGTGCTTGAATGTAAGCAGGTTAAGGAAATATGGGGAATCTTCCATGCGCCGTGGTACAGGGGATTTTTTGCAATGACGCGTTTTGCACTCGGCAGAATGCAGTTTGAGCTTACCGATTTCGGTCATGGGACTTATGAGAAAAACGGCTTCATCGTCAACAACGACGACATTGTAATCAATATGCATATCCCGTCCTCCGGCAAGCCGTTTGACCGGGAGGCGCGTCTGGACGCTTATAGGCGCGCATATAAATTCTTTCATAAGGATACCTCAACTCCGGCTGTTTTTGTGTGCCACTCCTGGCTGCTTTACAAGCCTCAAACCGAATTTTTGCCCAAGGGTTCAAACATACTTGATTTCATGACGGATTTTGACATAATAACCCGTGAGGACGGCGAAAGCTTTTCAAACGCATGGCGCGTGTTCGGGAAATACGCCGAATTACCGCCTGCCGAATTGCCGCGTGATACATCGCTGCGCAGAGCCTATGCCGACCGACTCGTCAGAGGAGAGCCGACAGGGAACGGCTTCGGAGTATTTCTGTTTGACGGAGAGAATATAATCAGGTGAAATATTGACCCTGCCGGAGTGAAAGCTCCGGCAGTTTTTTATGATACGGCGGATGCTTTTTTATGTTGACATCTTCCCTTTAAAAACCTATAATACATATGTATGTTTTTAATTTCCAAACTGTAAAGGAGGGCTCATTATGAAATACAAGGAGCTTTTGGCGCAGATGACGCTTGAGGAAAAGGCATCGTTCTGCTCCGGCAAGGATTTTTGGCATCTCGCCTCGCTTGAAAGGCTGAATATTCCTGAAATAATGGTTACGGACGGACCTCACGGACTTCGTAAACAGAACCCGGATAAGGATAAGAAGGAGGGCGTTCTCGGCGGAAGCTTCCCTGCAACCTGCTTCCCGACCTCAGTGACCACCTCCTGCTCGTGGGATGTAGCTTTGCTCAGAGAAATGGGCGAGGCTCTCGGTGAGGAATGCCTGAAGGAGAAGGTTTCGGTGCTGCTCGGCCCCGGAATGAACATAAAGCGTTCACCGCTTTGCGGAAGAAACTTTGAGTACTTTTCCGAGGACCCGTATCTTGCCGGTGAGCTTGCCGCCTCATATATAAACGGCGTGCAGTCAAAGGGCGTGGGCACCTCACTCAAGCACTTTGCCGGAAACAATCAGGAGACACGCAGAATGACGGTTGATTCCGTAATAGATGAGCGCGCGCTTCGTGAGATATATCTTTCCGGCTTTGAAACGGCTGTGAAAAAGGGTAAGCCGTGGACGGTTATGAATGCCTATAACAAGCTCAACGGCACCTATTGTGCCGAAAACAAATGGCTGCTTACCGATGTACTTCGCAAGGAATGGGGCTATGACGGCCTTGTGGTTACCGACTGGGGTGCTGAAAATGACCGCGTTGCCGGTCTGCTTGCCGGTCAGGAGCTTGAAATGCCTTCCTCAGGAGGAATAGGCACAAAGGCGATAGTGAACGCAGTTAAAAGCGGCTCGCTCTCAGAGGATGTTGTTGACGAAATGGTTGACAGCGTGCTTGACCTCATTTTCCGCAGCGCCGCCTCGCGCAAGGATTATTCCTGCAACATGAACGCACACCATGAGCTCGCAAGAAAAATTGCCGGTCAGTCCATGGTGCTGCTGAAAAACGATAAAAATATTCTTCCTCTTGAGAAGGGCAAGACCGTTGCCGTGCTCGGCGAAATGGCGCGTTCGCCGCGTTATCAGGGTGCCGGCAGCTCACTTATAAATCCGACTAAGATGGAATGTGCCTTTGATGCCCTCATTCAGAAGGGCACGAGAGTTGTTTATTCCGCCGGCTATGACAAAACCACCGATGTGCCGGATACGGGACTCATTGCGGATGCCGTAAAGGAAGCGAAAAAATCGGATATATCCGTGATTTTCGTCGGACTTACAGAGGTCTATGAATCAGAGGGCTTCGACCGCACTCACATGCAGCTTCCTCCCGCGCACAACGCACTCATAGACGCTGTATGCGACGTGTGCGACAATGTTGTTGTGGTGCTCATGGGCGGTGCGGCTGTGGCTATGCCGTGGCTTGACAGGGTTAACGGCGTGCTTCATGCCTTCCTCGGCGGTCAGGCGGGCGGCGCGGCTGTTGCCGACGTGCTTACGGGAGATGTCAATCCCTCCGGCAAGCTTTCGGAAACCTATCCCTATGCTCTTGAGGACAATTCGAGCGTTGACTTCTTCCCCGGCAATCCGCTGAGTGTTGAATACCGCGAAAGCATATTTGTGGGATACCGCTATTATGATAAGATGAATAAGGCTGTGTGCTTCCCGTTCGGTTACGGTCTGTCATACACAACCTTCAAATATTCCGCACTCAAGCTTTCCAAGAAGTCAATAAAGGACACAGATGAGCTTGTGGTCAGCTTTAAGGTCAAAAATACCGGAGCGGTTGACGGTGCTGAGATTGCGCAGCTGTATGTTGCGTCCCCGGAGAGCACGATATATAAAGCTCCCAAGGAGCTGAAGGGCTTCTCCAAGGTCTTTTTGAAGGCGGGAGAGGAGAAGGAAATTTCAATTACTCTCAATAAACGTTCATTTGCATATTACAACATAAACATACATGATTGGCATGTTGAGAGCGGAGAGTACAACATTCTTGTGGGTGCTTCCTCGCGTGATATCCTTCTTGAAGCCAAGGTGAAGGTGGAATCCACTCTTGAGGCTGAGGTTCCGGATTACCGTTCAAGTGCTCCTGCTTATTACACCGGCGATGCAAAAGCGATACCCGCAGAGGAGTTTGAAGCCGTTCTCGGCAGAGAGCTTCCTCCGGCATTCTTTGAGGCGAATTCACCCATAAACATAAACAACACCCTTGAGGATGCTGCGAATACCGGCAGAGGTAAAAAGGTCAATGCAATAATCGAAAAGGTTATTCACATGATTGGCGGAGGCGGAGTCAACGAGGAAATGATGAAAAAATCCGCAACCCAGATACCGATTCGCTGCTTCGTGACAATGAGCTTCGGAGTTTTCACTGAGGATATGGCACAGGGACTTGTGGATATACTCAACGGAAAGAGCATGGTAAAGGGTATCGGCAAGATTCTCGGCGGCCTCGGCTCCGCAATAAAGAATATCGGAGCGCTCATGAAGGCAATATAAAATTTCGCAGTGCGAAACCAAAGGAAGGTAAAAGCAAATGTATTATGAAATGAACATAGCGGGACTTGACAGACAGCTTCCGATATGCCGCGTTACGGATGACCTTTATATCGGCGCTTTTGTCATATTCGGGGATGCCGAGCTCACTGTCGCATGTGCGAGAGATTTGCTTGAAAAAGCTCCTGAGTACGACTATCTCATTACAGCCGAGGCAAAGGGAATACCTCTTATACATGAGATGGCGCGTCAGCACGGCGATAAAAAGTATTTCCTCGCCCGTAAGGCTCCCAAGCTGTATATGACAGGCGTTCTTGAGGTAGAGGTCAATTCAATAACAACCGAAAAGAAGCAGAAGCTCTATCTTGATACCGCGGATGCCGAAATGATGGCAGGCAAGCGTATTCTTATTGTTGATGACGTTATCTCAACAGGTGAGTCGCTCCACGCGATAGAGCAGCTTGTTGAACGCACAGGCGGCAAAATAATCGGCAGGATGGCAATTCTTGCTGAGGGTGATGCTCAACAGCGCGGTGATATTGTATATCTTGAAAAGCTGCCGCTGTTCAATTCAGACGGAAGCATAAAAGAATAAAATATATTTACATATGAAAGGATGATAATGTTATGGCATACCCGAAAATAGGCATAAGACCAATCATTGACGGCCGCTGGGGCGGAGTGCGCGAGGGTCTTGAGGAAAAGACCATGGGCATGGCTAAGGCGGCAAAGGCGCTTATCGAAGCGAATGTATTCTATTCCGACGGCACACCGGCTCAGGTGGTAATCTCTCCCTGCACAATAGGCGGAGGCGCAGAGGCTGCCAAGTGTGCTGATTTCTTCTCGACACAGAACGTCTGTGCAACGCTTTCCGTAACACCGTGCTGGTGCTACGGCAGTGAAACTATGGATCTTGACCCCCTCACAATTAAGGCTGTCTGGGGCTTCAACGGAACCGAGCGTCCCGGCGCGGTTTATCTTGCCGCTGTTATGGCAGCTCACGCGCAGAGAGGTCTTCCGGCATTTTCAATCTACGGTCATGATGTTCAGGACGTTTCCGACAACACCATTCCGGAGGATGTTTCCGAAAAGCTGCTCACATTTGCCCGTGCGGCACTTGCAGTCGGTCAGATGAAGGGTAAATCCTATGTCGGCATCGGCTCGGTAGCCATGGGTATCGGCGGTTCATACTGCACGGCATCGTTCTTCCAGGACTATCTCGGAATTCGTCCCGAATGGATGGATATGTCCGAGGTGCGCCGCAGGGTTGAGCTCGGAATCTACGACCATGAGGAATTTGAAAAGGCCATCAAGTGGGTCAGAGCAAACTGCCCGGAGGGCTTTGACAAGAACGAAAAAGCAAGCTCGCGTGAGCGCAAGGACTGGGAGTGGGAATTCTCGGTAAAAATGTATCTTATCTGCCGCGACATCATGCTCGGCAACAAAAAGCTTGACGATATAAAGCCCGTCGGCGACGAAGCGAAGCTTAACGGCGCTCTCGACACAGGCTGGCACGAGGAGGCTCTCGGCAAGAACGCAATCATGGGCGGCTTCCAGGGTCAGAGGCAGTGGACGGACTATATGCCCAATGCCGACTTCACCGAGGCTCTCATGAATACCTCATTTGACTGGAACGGAAAGAAAGAGCCGCTTACCTTCGCAACCGAAAACGACGGCCTTAACGGCGTTGCAATGCTGTTCGGAAAGCTTCTTACAGGTACTGCGAGCATCTTTGCCGATGTTCGTACCTATTGGAGTCCCGAGGCCGTAAAGCGTGTGTCGGGCAAGGCTCCTGAGGGCAAGGCAGCCGGCGGATTTATTCATCTTATAAATTCCGGTGCAGCCGCGCTTGACGCAACGGGAATGAGCAAGGCAAGCGACGGAACCGCCGTTATCAAAAAGTGGTGGAATGTTGACGATAAGGACATCAAGGGTATGCTTTCGGCTACCGACTGGTGCCCCGCCGACAAGGGATATTTCAGAGGCGGCGGATTCTCCTCACATTTCAAGACCCGTGCGGAGATGCCCGTAACCATGATAAGAATGAACTATATCGACGGTCTCGGCCCTGTGCTTCAGCTTGCTGAGGGCTACACCGTAACCCTCCCCGATGAGATACATAATGTACTCGACCAGAGAACCGACCCGACATGGCCGACCACATGGTTCGCTCCCAGACTTACCGGTAAGGGCGCATTCAAGGATGTGTATTCGGTAATGGCTAACTGGGGCGCAAACCACGGCTCGCTCACATACGGACACATAGGCAAGGACCTCATCGCAATGTGCAGCATGCTTCGTATTCCCGTATCGCTTCACAATGTCGATGATGACGATATTTATCGTCCGCATGCATGGTCTGCATTCGGCACCAAGGAGCTTGAAAGCGCCGATTACAGAGCCTGCGAGACTTACGGCCCGCTGTATAAATAATCAACATTAAAAAGCTCCGCCTGAAACGGATATCCGTTTCAGGCGGAGTTTTTTATGGCTTATGAGTTTTACAGCCCGTCAATGCGGGGCGTTTATTTTGCAGAGAACACTGCATTTATTGTTACGTTGCTTGCCGGCATCACGAAGCGGTTGTTTGTGACCGGTACAATGTTTCCGCTTGCATCGGTTACGGTTATGGAGTCAAGCTTGTAGCCGCTTACAGCGGTGGGAGCCATGACAACGTATTCGCCGTAAGACAATCTGTCTGCCTGAGTTATTCCGCTGAGTGTAACCTTACCCTTGGCGGCATCAGCGTTTATTGTTGCTGTATGGTGGTCGTCCTGTGTGGCATTGTAGTTGGTGAATTCAACCTTGTATACGTCACTGTATCTTATGCCGCTTGAGGCGTAATCAACCGAACGGAACTGACCGTAGCCGGACTGACCTACACAGGTGCTTATTTTGCCGAATGCACTGGGAAGGCTTATGCCCATGCTTTTTGTTACGGATTTCATTACATCAAGAGCGCTGAGCATACTCAAACCGCTGTAGCTGCTTATACGCACATTGTCACTATCGAACATGCTTACGGGTGTTGAGGATGAAAAATTATTGGTTTTGGACGGATTTATCCACATCAGCTTGTTGTTACCGATAATGAGTGTTTTAAGCCCTGAGCCGCTCAATGCATTGTAAACGGTTGCAGATGAATCCTTCACCGCACAGCGCATGACCTTTTCTCCGTTTACTATCTTTGCATAATTCCAGACGGAAGGAGATGCTTCGGTCGTGCGCTGCCCTCTGACGGCCTGAGCCTGAGTCATAAAGTGAGATTCCTTTAAGCTTTCAACTGTTGCGCTATTCTGAAGGAATTCTATCTTGAAGGAGGCTGACAGCGCCGGGGTGGTCGCGCTTGTAAACGAAAGATTCTTCTGATTTGCTGCAAGATTGTCGTTCCAAAGCGCGTTGTCGGCAACAAGGAAGGAGCCGAGATTGTCCGTGCTCTGAGCTATGCTGACAGTATTTGAAGAATACGTGTACATATCTAACGCGCGGAAGTCAAGTGCGGATTTTAACGCATCGCCGGAGGAAATATCCACGGTGCCGACCTTCAGCGAGGCAGCAGCCGAGTTGTAATACTTGAGAACATCCGCAAGCAAGGTGGCGTTGGGGCTGTTGGGCTTGCTTATGGCAACGCTGATTTTGCGGGATGCGGAGTCAACATTTACCGTATAGCCTGTTCCGTTTGCGGGAGCAACAATCATAGAGCCGAGAGCTATGTCGTTGAGAGCGTTGTAATTTTCGCTTTCCGCGATATCGGCTGTTATGAAATAAACGCCGACATCTGTGGGCTTTGTTTCAGAGCCGTTATATTTTACGGTATAGGTAAAATCATCGTTGGAAACCTTGGAAACGGCAGCTGTGAGTGCGCTGCCGGTCTTTTTAAGCATCTGGTTTATATAGGTGAGTGCTCCGGCGGCTCTGTCCGCCTTGGCGATGTTAAAGGTTTTTGTTATCGAGCCTACATAGTCGCCCTTGCCGCTGACTGTTACGCTCGCGGTGCCGGCGTTTATGTTGGAGGAATAACTGACGGTGTAATTTGCCGGGTCAAGGGCACTGCCCGAAAAATCCACGGATACTCCGGGAGTAAATGCAGAGCCGGTATAGGTTACATCGGACGGCTGCGAAACTGTTGTTCTGCCGTTGAGAACTATTTTGCGCGGAGGCTCAATTCTGGCTATTTCAACACTTTCCTGTTCAACCGGAGCGATATCATTGATATCAACCTTGCCGTCGCAGTTAGTGTCGCTTGCCGCTGACTCCACAACACTCGGAATATGAAAATTGTTGCTTATAAGGTCGAGAGTCGCGTAATCAATGCCGTCTACGGTTCCGTCGCCGTTAAGGTCGCCGAGAATCGCAAGGGTATATTCTTCTGTAATTTCGCTGTTTTCAAGCACCTGAATACGTGTGCCGGTGCCCGGATATGATGCTTTGTTGATTATATTAAGGCTTTTGCCGTCCTTCGCGGACACAAGACCTTCAAGGGATGTAAGCTCTGAGGGGAAGCCGGTTATTATATTATTTTCAAAATCTATTACAGGCGTTTTATGCTGAGCGTCCTCGGTGAACACAAGCGCCGTTGTTTCCCAAGATAATGTCGCCGGTGCGAGATCCCCCCCCGAGGCATACGCAGAAAAAGAATTTCCTAAGGAAACGCCGTTACCGCCAATGGCGGTAACGGGCGTATTTGCTGTGATAATCTGCTGTGCTCCGACTGAGGGAGCATCGTTGATATTTGCCGCATCAAACAGATGCATACGTACTATAACGGTTTCGGTTATAACATCGCTCTGCATAAGGCCGAGCGAGCCGAGGTTGACTGAAAATGTTACGGGGACTTCGTAATAGCCGTCACCGACATAGAAGGCTCCGGTTTTAAGCGCGCTGACATCATCGGACATCATGCCGGCAAAGCCCGCTGCGAAATCCGCAAACGCGTTGTCGGTATCTTCGGGTGCAAAGTTAGCATCGTCAGCAAAGAAATCGTAAGAGTCTCCGGCAACCGTAGCAACCGTTACATCACTGAATTTTGAATAAACCTTGTTGATGAGCGCTTCCATACCGCAGAGGGTTTTGAGGACGCGGTCAACCTTGGAGGCGTTTGAGCCGAATACGTCGGCTGCAGTCATTGTTTCAAACAGTGAGAAGCAATGCGAAACGGAAAGGTTGTCAAACGATGATTTGAGCTGAGCCTCTGTTTCAAACTGCTCTATAAGTGCGTTCATGAGTGCGTCGGGCATTTCAAGCTCAACAACAGTGTCGAAGGTTGTGCCGTTGACGCGCTGATACATTGCAAGATGCGCCGCAAGAGTTGCCGAAAGGGACTGGAATTTGTCGATGTCGGTGTCAAGTCCGGCAAGCTTTGCGCTGAGTGTGAAGTTTTCGGGTCCGCTTGCTCTTACAATGGATACATCAACGGTTTTGAGGATATTGTCATCGCCCATGTTTGCAAGAAGCTCAAAGGCTCCGCCGCAGAGATTGTAAAGTGCGGACTTGAGCGCTGAGTTGCGGAATTCACCGTTTACATACACCGCCTCACCGCCGAGAAGAATTTCCTCAGCATCTGCGAAGGTGGATGTGAAATATGTTCCGAGGTCTCCGAGCAGCCCGGTAAGCGCTGTGCTGTTTATATTGATATCCTGAGCGGCAAGGGCTGCGGTGGCATCAAATATTGCCTCAACATTTCCCGCATCGGTATAATTGAGGTATGCAATTTCATTAATACCGAGTTTGTCAAGAATATCATTTGCTTTGCATACGGCGTTTTCAACCGGTCCGGTAATTTTAAAGGTTTTTGTTATGCTTCCGGTAAAGTTACCCTTGCCGGTAATGGTAATTGTGGCGGTGCCGAGCTCGGTATTGTTTTCGTATACAATATCAAAATCATCGTTTGAAAGAGGCACACCGTTGAAGGTCGGGTCGATTTCGGGGGCAACCTCGTTGCCGGTGAACAGCTGTGCCAATATATCGGGCGCGGTTCCTGTGTTTGCAACCTCAGGCTCCTCTGCCTTCTGGTCTATAACTACATTTCCTACAGCGTCGTTGGAGGAGGCGGAAAAATCGTTGATGCTGACATTTCCGTCACCGTCAATATCGGCAGCTTCAATGGGGATTTCCTCTACAGGGACATGACCCGAGACGACAAGCTCAACCGTTGCGCTGTCGAGCGCGTCGGTAACGCTGTCACCGTTAAGGTCTCCGAAAATAATGATTTTAAAGGTCTCTTTGAGAGCGCCGAGAGAGTTTCTGACCTCTACAAGCGTTCCGTTTCCGCAAAGATTTCCGTTTGACGGTATGATGGTTACATCATTTTCGGTATCGGGTGTGAAAATAGCTTTTAATTGTGCTGCGGTCATTCCGGTTTTGATGCCGCATATCGTTTTGTCCGCCACATTCAGCACAGCGGTTCCGCCCTCAACGGGAGTAATCTGAAGACCGTTGTAGCGGAAGGTGCCGAGGTCAGCGGCTGATGCACTCACTCCGAGAGGGGATATTGCAAGCGGGAGAATGAGGCATACTGCAAGCAAAACCGAAACTAATTTTCTTGTACAGTGCTGTTTCATTTTCAAATCTACGCTCCTTAATGTTACTCGTGTATATTTCGGTGCGTGGCCGTATTATGCCGTACACCTGCGAATGATGCAATAAATGAATCGTGGTACAATAGGAAGACCGCCATTAAAATATCGCAAAACAAAAATAACATTATTTTTTTGATTCGTCAATGTCATAAAGACATCATAAAAAGCATTATGTCGAAAAAAGATACAAAAAGGAGAAATATATGTTTTAATATTCTCGAACAAAACCATTCCGGGCGTGTGTTAAAAAACATGCATCCATTGATGTCAAAGCCTTTGAGCGTACTTTGAAGTGAATATGCAATAATTGTTAACATTTTATGAACATAACACTACGCTTTGGTTTATAAGCGCAAATGAGAAAAAATCAGCTGTAAAAGTCAGGCAGAATCCGGTAACACAGACGTGCAGCACGGAATATTATGGGATATCTGAAGGATTCGGGGAGGCGTTTACATGGATATCACGTATTTTATGGGGGCAAATACACAGGAGGGCTTTGTTTCGTTATTTGATACGCTGTATGCCGATGAAGGTGAGAGGTTTGTATACATATTGAAAGGCGGACCCGGTACGGGAAAATCCTCTTTGATGAAAAAAATTGCAGAAAATCTCAAGCTCAGGGGAGTCGGAGTTGAGCGTATAGTGTGTACAGCCGACCCCTCGTCTCTTGACGCGGTGATATTTCCGGAGCTTCACGCATGTGTGGTTGACGGTACGGCACCGCATATCATGGAGCCGAGGCTTCCCGGACTTGATGAGGAAATAATCAATCTGGGGGATTTCCGTAATCCGGATATTATCTCTCCCGATGCCGTACAAATCCGTATGCTGTGCCGCGAAAATTCCGCTATGCACAAGCGGGCGGCGAGATTCATATCCGCCGCGGCGGGAATAGAACAGGACAGCAGACGTATAGCGAGCTTCTGCGCGGATGAAAGCAAAATTTTGAATTTTGCAGTACGCACCGCAGGGCGGGAGTTCAGAGCCGCCTGCAAAAAAAAGGGTGTTCTTTCGGAACGCTTTTTAAGCGGCATAACGCCCGACGGACTTATAATTCATTATGATACAATCGCCCTTCAGTGCAGACGTATTATAAGCATTGAGGATGAGTATTCGGTATGTGCGGGTCTGATAATCCGCAAGCTTGCCGAAAGCGCGCTTGATGCGGGGTATGACTGTACGGTGTGTCGTTGTCCTCTCCATCCGTATGACGGCGATGAGCATCTGATAATACCGGAGCTGTCTCTTGCCTTCACAACGAGCAACTCCTTTCACACCCTGCCGTATGAGCCGGAAAGGCGCATACACGCGTCGAGATTTATCAACACCTCGGATTTGCGTGAATACCGTCACAGGCTTGCGTTTAACCAGAAGGCTCAGAAGGATTTGCTGGGAGAGGCGGTAAATATCCTCTCTGCGGCAAAGGCGGTGCACGACATGGCGGAGGAATATTACAAAAGCGCAATGGATTTCGATTCGGTATCGCTCAAGTGCGACGAGCTGACCGGCGCGTTGCTTCGCAGGATGAGCTGAGGCTCAATGGCTTTGACAAGTAAATGACTTTGTGTTAAAGTAGAGCAAAGGATGTGTTCCGATGCTTGAAAAAAACCAGCGCATAGAACTTGATATATCGGGATTTACCGCCGAGGGCTTCGGAGTGGGGCACTGCGGCGGTATAGCTGTTTTCGTGCCCAACACGTCAATAGGCGATAAAATTCTGTGCCACATCATTAAGGCGAAAAAAACCTACTGTATAGGTAAGGCGGTTGAAATCCTCTGTGCTTCCCCGATGCGAGTTGAATCGGATTGCGGAGTGTTCATGCAGTGCGGCGGCTGCGTCTTCCGGCATATCGGTTATGACAGCGAGCTTGCCGTAAAATACGAGCGTGTCAGGGAGACCTTCAGAAGAATAGGTCATCTTGAGCCGGTACTGCGTCCGATAATCCGGGCGGAGGAGATAAACGGTTACAGAAACAAGGCTCAGTATCCCGTGCAGCTTGTCAACGGAGAACTTAAAATAGGCTTTTATGCACATTCGAGTCACAGGGTAATAAATTGCCGTGAATGTCTGCTGCAGCCGCCGGAGTTTTCGGAAATACTCGCAGCGTTTGAGCGCTGGATATCAGCCTCTGGGGCAAGTGTTTACAATGAACTTACCGGCAAAGGACTGCTGCGCCATATATATATAAGAAAAGCGTTTGCCACAGGCGAAATAATGGCGGCAGCGGTAATCAACGGCGAGTCCGTACCGCTTGCGGATATGCTTGTATCGGAGCTTTTGAAGACGGCGGGAGTAAAGAGCATAGTGCTGAATATAAATCGCCGCGACACAAATGCGGTGCTCGGCGGAAGGTGCGTTACGCTGTGGGGCAGTGATTATATAGAGGACGAGCTGTGCGGCATCCGTGTCCGCATATCCCCGCTTTCGTTTTATCAGGTCAACCGCGCACAGGCGCAGAGGCTTTATGAAAAAGCGGCGGAATATGCCGCGCTGAGCGGAACTGAGACTGTGCTTGATATGTACTGCGGAGCCGGTACGATAGGTCTTTCGCTTGCCGGACGCGCCGCAAACGTGATAGGCGCCGAAATCGTTCCGGAGGCGGTTGCCGATGCAAGAATAAACGCCCGGATAAACGGAATAAGCAATTCCGAATTTATATGTGCGGATGCCTCAGGCGCCGCGCTTGAACTCAGGCAACGCGGCATAAAGCCGGAGGTGGTAATAATCGACCCTCCCCGAAAGGGCTGCGAGGAGCAGGTGCTTGAAACTCTCTGTGAAATGAATCCCGGGAAAATAATATATGTTTCCTGTGACCCGGCAACCCTTGCACGCGACTGCGAAATACTTTCACGGCTCGGCTACGATATAACGGAATGCACTCCGGTGGACCTATTTCCCAGAACGGCGCATGTTGAAAACGTTGCGCTGCTGGTAAAAAGGGATGAAAATAAACAATAAAAGACTAACAGTAAAAAAATAAGAGCAAAACAATAAAAAATGCTTGACACGGGAGTACCCGTGTGATAATATATCAATGCTGTTCTAAAGACAGCAGGTGCATGTTATGTGTCTAACGGTCAAAAGACCGCCTGCCGAGGAATGGATTCAAATGCTCTTTATGTGTGTTTGCGCCCTTTCCGGTATGTGCGGAAAGGGCGTTTGATATTTATACGGCAAAGTAATTTAACGGAGGTGAATTGATTTGCCAAGTGCAAAAGTTCTTGAACAAAAAAAGCAGGAGGTTGCGAATCTCGTTGCAAGGTTTGAGGGCGCGTGCGCAGGTGTTCTTGTTGATTATAAGGGCATCAACGTCGCGGACGATACCAAGCTTCGTGCAGATCTGAGAAAGGCCGGCGTCGAATACAGTGTTACAAAAAACACCATGATTGAGCTTGCTGTTAAGGATTCTCCCCTCGCTGACCTCACATCGGCTCTCGCCGGCACAACCGCAGTTGCCACAAGCAACGATGATTATGTCGCAGCAGCAAAGATTCTTTGCAAGTTTGCCGATACCCATAAGGACTTTACGGTCAAAAGCGGTTTCATTGACTCTTCTGTCATTGATGCAGCGAAGGTCATAAGTCTTTCCAAGCTTCCCTCAAGAGAGGTCTTGCTTGCTACCGTTTGCAGCGTGTTCAATGCTCCTATTGCTTCCTTCGCCCGTGCGGTGCAGGCAATAGTTGACAAGAGCGGCGAAGCGGTTGAGGCAGCAGCTCCCGTCGAGGAAGCAGCTCCCGCAGAGGAAGCAGCGCCCGTAGAGGCGGCGGCTCCCGTAGAAGAAGCGGCTCCCGCAGAGGAAGCAGCAGCCCCCGCAGAAGAAGCGGCGGAATAATCAAAAAAACACCGTAAAACGGTAGAATTTACTTACAGGAGGTAAATTGAAATGGCATCAGAAAAAATTACTGCTATCATTGAAGAATTAAAGGTTCTCACTGTCCTCGAGCTCTCCGAGCTTGTAAAGGCTGTTGAGGAAGAGTTCGGCGTATCCGCAGCAGCGGCAGTCGCAGTTGCGGCTCCCGCAGACGGCGGTGCAGCAGATGCTGCTGTTGAGGAGAAGACTGAGTTCGACGTCATCCTCGCAGAAGTCGGCGCAGAGAAGATTAAGGTCATCAAGGCTGTCCGTGAAATCACCGGTCTCGGCCTTGCAGAGGCGAAGGCTGTTGTTGACGGCGCACCCAAGGCTGTCAAGGAAGCTGTCTCCAAGGATGACGCTGAAGCTGCAAAGGCAAAGCTTGAAGAAGCCGGCGCAAAGGTTGAGCTTAAGTAAGCTTTTTGCAATCCGAAAAACCAAAGAAGTAATGCGTTTTTGCACAACGTGCGAAAACGCATTGTTTTTTTACTTGATATAATCGGATTTGGTGTTATAATAATCAGTAATAGACTATAATGGACTGATTTCCGGTAATTACGGAGGTATATATGAATTCGGCAATTAAAGCAAAAATTATTGAAGAAAAAAAGCGCAGCGATACGCTTATACTTGCACACACATATCAGGTTCCCGACATAATCGATATAGCCGATGTTACGGGCGACAGCTTTTTCCTTTCAAAAAAAGCCGCCGAGCTCAGGGCGCGTCGCGTTATAATGTGCGGAGTACGCTTTATGGGGGAGACGGTGAAGATTCTTTCCCCCTCCACCGAGGTCGTGATGCCCGCGCCCGAAGCTACCTGCCCTATGGCGGAGCAGATAAGCCCTCAGCGTGTTGCCGATTTCAGGCGTGAAAATCCCGATATCGCTGTCGTTGCCTACATCAACACCACCGCCGCGCTCAAGGCGGAATGTGATGTGTGCGTGACCTCATCGAGTGCTCTTTCAATAGTCTCAAAGCTGCCGCAGAAGGATATTCTTTTCATACCGGATAAAAACCTCGGTGCGTTTATCGCTTCGCGCCTGCCCGAAAAAAATATAATACTCTGGGACGGTTACTGCCCCGTACACAATTCTCTTACCGGTGCGGATGCGGCAAAAATCAAGGCGGAGCATCCCGGCGTACCGCTTGCGGTGCATCCCGAATGCCCTCCGGATGTGCTTGAATATGCAGATATGACAGGCTCGACAAGCGAAATAATCAAGTATGCTCTTGCTCGCGAGGGGCAGGTAATAATAGGCACAGAGCGCGGTGTTGCGGACTTCCTCAACAGGGAGTATCCGGGGCGTTTCATACAGCTTGCTCCCGAAAAGCTTGTGTGCCGTGACATGAAAATGACTACGCTTGAAAATGTATACGGTGCGCTCAGAGGCGAGTGCGGAGAGGTGCTTGAAATAGACGAGACACTGCGTGTGCGTGCAAAGAAAAGCATAGACAACATGCTTGCATTGGGTTGAAAAGGCTTGAAGAATAAACCTTTTAAACGGCAAATTTGTGCCCTACGAAAGGAATGGTCATAAATATGGCGGACGCCGAAAGAATGCTTGAAAATAAATACGACGTTGTAATAGTCGGCAGCGGAGTCGCCGGACTGTATGCGGCGCTTAACTTGCCGCGCGATATAAAAATTCTGATGGTTTGCAAGCGTGAGAAAAAGCTTTCAAACAGCTCTCTCGCTCAGGGCGGAGTTGCGGCTGTGCTGTCATTCGAAAATGACAGCTACGAGCTTCACACAGAGGACACACTTATTGCCGGAAGACGCGAGAACGACCTTGAGGCGGTTGACGTGCTGGTTCACGAGGGTCCGGAGGATGTGCGCAGAATAATTGAATACGGTGTGGAGTTTGACCGGGATGAAAACGGCGAGCTTGTGAAAACTCTTGAGGGCGGTCATTGCCGCCGCAGAATAGTTCATTACAAGGACACAACAGGTGCGGAAATTGTAGATAAGCTCATACGCGCTGTTGACACTCTCGAAAATGTTACGTTTTCGGAGAATACCATGGTGTGCTCCGCTTCGCGCGCAAAAAGCGGATTTTCAGTGGATTTGCTTACTGACAACGGCTACAAAACCGTATATTGCAGCTATATGCTTATGGCATCCGGCGGAATCGGACGAGTTTACCGCTATACCACAAATCCGGCTGTTGCAACCGGCGACGGCATACGCATAGCCTACGATATGGGCGCATCCATAAAAAATCTCAGCTATGTGCAGTTCCACCCGACCGCCTTCAATGACGCGCAGGGCAGGGAGCAGTTTCTCATAAGCGAGGCTGTGAGAGGCGAGGGGGCTTACCTTCTCAACAATGCACATGAGCGCTTCATGAGCAGATATGATGAGCGCCTTGAGCTTGCCCCGCGGGATGTGGTTTCGCGAGCTATAATAATGGAATCGCGCAGAACGGGAAGCAATAATTTCTATCTTGATATAACCTACAAGCCGGCGGAGTTTGTTAAAAACAGATTTCCCGGAATCTATGCCGGCTGTCTTACACACGGGGTTGATATAACGAAGGATTTGATACCAATATTCCCATGTCAGCATTATCTCATGGGCGGAATAGAGGTCGATTTGAACTCCCGCACCACGGTGCCGCGTCTTTATGCGGCGGGTGAATGCTCATGTACCGGAGTTCACGGCCATAACAGGCTTGCAAGCAACTCTTTGCTTGAGGCTCTGGTCTTCGGAAGACGTGCGGCTCTTGACATAAAAAGGTGCATCGACACAGGCTTCGCAGAGGTATCCGCCCAGGATACGCAGAAGGATTTTTCGGGTGCTCCCATGCCTAAGGGACTTCGCACCGAAATACGCTCAATAATGCAGCGGGCGTATTTCGTCATACCCGATGAGGGCGCGATACATGAAGGGAAAAAGCGTGTGGAGGCAATCCTTCAAAGGCTTAAAAGCGGAAAATTTGCCGTCACACATGACTATTGCGAGGCGCTCAGTCTTGCTACGGTCGCCTATATAATACTCAAGGAAGTGGATAAATAATGATATTGCCCGAATTCTATGTCGATGACATCATCCGCCGTGCCATTGCGGAGGATATAAACTATATTGATGTTGCGACGGACAACCTCATAGCGCCTGAGACACACGGCAGCGCATGCTTTCTTGCAAAGGCGGACGGCGTGTTGTGCGGACTTGAGATTGCGTTGAGGGTGTTTGAGCTTCTTGACTCCGATTTCAAGTGCGTCAAATACAAAAAAGACGGCGATGAGATAAAAAAAGGCGACATCATAGCTGAGCTTTCCGGCAAAACGGCAATGCTTCTCAAGGGTGAGCGTACGGCGCTCAATCTTTTACAGCATCTTTCCGGCATAGCCACCGCTACGGCACTTGCAGTCAGAGCGGTTGAGGGCACCTCCGCGTCAATAGCCGATACGCGTAAGACGCTTCCGGGGCTCAGGGCACTGCAAAAATACGCCGTTACGTGCGCCGGCGGTAAGAACCATCGCTTTAATCTTTCGGATTGCGCGATGCTCAAGGACAATCACATTGACGCGGCAGGCTCAATATCCAAGGCGGTGGAGCTTGTGCGCGAAAAAGTGGGTCATACAGTAAAAATCGAGGTTGAAACAAGGAATCTCGATGAAGTGAAGCAGGCTGTCGAGGCTCACGCAGACATAATAATGCTCGACAATATGAGCGATGCCGATATGGCGTGCGCGGTGAAGCTTATAGCCTCGCGCGCGCTTACCGAGGCATCCGGTAACATGACGCTCGAAAGGCTTCCCGGTGTTGCGGCGACAGGAGTGGATATTATTTCACTCGGCTCGCTTACACACTCGGTTCAGGCGTTCGACATCTCGATGAAAATTGATAAATGACAGCATTTGTGAAAAAACTTTTTGAGCCGGACAAGCTTATAAAAGCGTCTGATTGGGTGGGGGAGAAGCCGGGCACGCGTGAGGTTTACTCTACGCTTTGGCGTGTGGCGTGGCCGTCAGCCCTTGAGAGCGTGCTCGTTGGACTCATTGCTTTTTTTGACACAGTCATGGTCGGTACGGTCGGTTCCTCGGCAATTGCCGCCGTAGGACTTACCAACCAGCCGCGGCTGGTCTTTTTTGCTGTGTTTTTTGCCCTGAATGTCGGAGTTACGGCTGTTGTGAGCCGCCGCCGAGGACAGGAGGATTCGCGCAGTGCGAACCGTTGCCTCGGGCAGGCGGTTATGCTCGTGATAATAATCAGCGTTATACTTTGTGCTGTCGCTGTGGTATTTTCGCGTCCGTTTTTATATTTTGCCGGAGCTAACGAGGACACAATAGAGGACAGCGTTTCATATTTCAGAATAACCATGGTCGGCATGTCGTTTACCGCTCTTGGTATGGTGATAAATGCCGCACAGCGCGGCAGCGGCAACACCCGCATATCAATGACCACAAACCTCACCGCAAACATAATCAACATAGTGTTAAATTATCTGCTTATAGGCGGTAATTTCGGCTTTCCGCGGCTTGAGGTGCGAGGTGCGGCGATTGCCACGCTTATGGGGAATATTGTTGCGTGTGTGATGTCGATTATATCCGTAAGCCGTCAAGGGCGCTTTTTGAAGCTCAGGCTGAAGTACTGCTTCACCTTTGACCGTGAAAACCTTGCGCTTATAACAAAAATTGCGTCCTCTGCGGCAGTTGAGCAGGTGTTTATGCGGATAGGCTTTTTCCTGTATGCGAAAATAGTCGCCTCGCTCGGCACACAGGCATTCGCCACGCATCAGATATGCATGAGCATAATAAATCTTTCGTTCACCTTCGGCGACGGTCTGGGCATTGCCGCGTCGTCGCTTGTGGGGCAGAATCTCGGAAGAAAGCGGCCTGATTTGTCCTCGGTTTACGGTAAGGCGGGGCAGAGGGTGGGCTTTGTTATATCCATGATGCTGTTTGTGCTGTTTTCCTGCTTCGGGCGGCAGCTGATGGGACTTTTTACCGATGAGCAGCCGATAATCTCAACGGGTGTGAAAATACTCTACATAGTTGCGTTTTCATCGATAGCTCAGGTGTCTCAGGTAATATTTTCAGGCTGTCTGCGCGGTGCGGGAGATACAAAATATGTTGCGGTTACGTCACTTGTGTGCATAGCGCTGGTGCGTCCGGTTGTAACATATCTGTTTTGCTATACGGCGAGCTGGGGCGTAATCGGAGCCTGGGCAAGTCTGATAATTGACCAGTATATGCGTCTTGCGTTCAGCTTTTCACGCTTTGAAAAGGGCAAGTGGAAGAAGATAAAAATATAAACAAGGCTGACAAAAACCGGACTGTTCAATCGTGAACAGTCCGGTTTCTTTTATGCTTAATATTTCGGTCTTACGGTGTAGCCGGTGTGAAGAATCTCATGAGCCTTGTGGCTGCCGGGCTTGTCGAAGTACTCGGCATATACAGCCTTGACATCCTCATTTTCATGTGATTTTCTTACGGGCAACGCCTTGTCATCCTTGTAAAGTCCCGCTGCGCGAACCTCTCTGATATCCTTGGCGAAGTTACGGTAGGAAGCATTCTTTATGGGCTGTCCGCCGCCGTTTACGCAGCCGCCGGGGCATGCCATAATTTCAATGAAATCATACTTCTTCTCGCCGCTCTTAACCATATCGAGGAGTGCCCTTGCATTGCCGAGTCCGGACGCCACTGCTACGCGGATTTCGTTGCCTGCGATGGTGTAGGTGGCTTCCTTGATGCCGTCTGTGCCTCTGACATCGGTGAAGTCAAGCGCTTCAAGAGTTTCGCCGGTGAGCACTTCATAAGCGGTACGAAGTGCAGCCTCCATAACACCGCCGGTGGCTCCGAAGATTGTGCCGGCGCCGCTGCCGAGTCCGAAGGGCTTGTCGTACTGCTCGTCCGCAAGCTCCTTAAAGGAGATTCCGGTCTTCTTTATCATTCTGGCAAGCTCTCTTGTGGTGAGCGCTGCATCAATGTCCGCAAGTCCCTTTACCGCGGTGTAGTCAAGGCGCTCAGCCTCAAACTTCTTGGCTGTGCAGGGCATGATGCTGACAACAAACATGTTCTTGGGGTCAATTCCGAGCTTCTCGGCATAATAGGTTTTTGCAACCGAGCCGAACATGCCTTGCGGGGATTTGCAGGAGGAGAGGTTGTCTATGAATTCGGGATAGTTGTGCTCGCAGAACTTTATCCATCCGGGTGAGCAGGAGGTGATGAGAGGAAGATTCTGCTTTGAAGCATATCTTCCGAGGAACTCGGTTGCCTCCTCCATGATTGTGAGGTCGGCAGTGAAGTTGGTATCAAACACCTTGTCGAAGCCGAGCATTTTCAGCGCGGCGACCATCTTTCCGGTGACTATCTCGCCCTCGGGGAATCCGAACTCGTCACCGAGTCCGACTCTCGTCGCGGGAGCGGTCTGTACGATAACAAACTTGTCGGGGTCGCTGATAGCGTCGAACACCTTCTGGGTGTCGTCTCTCTCCGAGAGTGCGCCTGTCGGGCAGGCAGCTATGCACTGGCCGCAGGATACGCAGGCAACCTCTGCGAGGTCTGCCTCGAAAGCACAGCCGATGTGAGTCTTGAAGCCTCTTTCGTTGGCGCCTATGACGGATACGGACTGAACCTTGTTGCAGGCTGCCACGCAGCGGCGGCAGAGTATGCACTTGCTGTTGTCGCGGTACATGTGAGCAGCCGAGCGGTCGATTTCAGACTCGGGCATCTCACCGCGATAGCGGTTTTCATCCTCAACGCCGTAGTCCTTGCAGAGTCTCTGAAGCTCGCAGGTTTCGGAGCGCACGCAAGAAAGGCAACGCTTGTTATGTGTGGAAAGAATAAGCTCAAGGGTGGTTTTTCTGGATTTTACGACGGCGGGGCTGTTGGTTACAACCTCAAGACCCTCGTTTACCGGATATACGCAGGAGGCGACAAGGCTTCTTGCGCCCTTTACCTCTACAACGCACATGCGGCATGCGCCTATTTCATTTATGTCCTTGAGGTAGCACAGGGTGGGAATTTCAATTCCCGCCATTTTTGCTGCCTCGAGAATCGTTACGCCGGCGGGTACGGAATAATCCTTGCCGTTGATTTTTATATTTACGTTTGCCATTGTTTCCGCTCCTCCTTACTTCTTTACAACTGCGCCGAATTTACATTTTTCCATACATACGCCGCACTTGATGCATTTTGATTTGTCTATTACATAGGGTACGCCTTTTTCGCCTGAAATTGCACCGACGGGGCAATTTTTTGCACAAAGCGAGCAGCTCTTGCACTTGTCGGCGAGTATCTCGTAGGCGAGCAGTCCCTTGCAGACGCCTGCCGGGCACTTCTTGTCAACCACATGGGCGATGTATTCATCGCGGAAGCGGTTGAGCGTGGAGAGCACGGGGTTGGGAGCGGTCTGGCCGAGTCCGCACAGAGAGTTGTTCTTGATGTAGTAGCAAAGCTCCTCCATCTTGTCGAGGTCCTCAAGGGTTCCGTTGCCGCTTGTGATTTTTTCAAGCATCTCATAAAGACGCTTTGTGCCTACGCGGCAGGCAGTACATTTACCGCAGGACTCGCCGACTGTAAAGTCGAGGAAGAACTTGGCGATATCGACCATGCAGTTGTCCTCATCCATGACTATGAGTCCGCCGGAGCCCATCATTGAGCCGATGGCTATAAGGTTGTCGTAGTCGATGGGGGTGTCTATAAGGCTTGCGGGAATGCAGCCGCCGGAGGGGCCGCCCGTCTGAGCTGCCTTGAACTTCTTGCCGTTGGGAATGCCGCCGCCGATTTCTTCGATTATCTCGCGCAGCGTTGTGCCCATGGGAACCTCAACAAGTCCGGTGTGCTTGATTTTTCCGCCGAGAGCAAACACCTTTGTGCCCTTGCTCTTTTCCGTACCGATGGAGCTGAACCAGTCAGCACCCTTGAGGATTATCTGGCATACGTTTGCGTATGTTTCAACGTTGTTGATTATGGTGGGCTTTCCGAAAAGTCCCTTTACAGCCGGGAACGGAGGACGCGGACGGGGCTCACCTCTGCGGCCTTCTATGGATGCAAGAAGGGCGGTTTCCTCGCCGCATACGAATGCGCCGGCGCCGAGGCGGATTTTTATATCGAAGTTAAAGCCTGTTCCGAATATATCCTTGCCGAGAAGGTTGTATTCTCTTGCCTGCTCAATGGCTATCTGAAGACGCTTTATTGCGATGGGATACTCCGCACGGACATATATGTAGCCCTCATCCGCGCCGATAGCATAACCGGCTATTGCCATTGCCTCAAGCACCGCGTGAGGGTCGCCCTCAAGCACGGAGCGGTCCATGAACGCACCGGGGTCGCCCTCGTCTGCGTTACATACAACATACTTCTTATCCGAAGCGTTTGCAGCCGCAAAGCTCCATTTGCGTCCGGTGGGGAATCCTCCGCCGCCTCTGCCGCGAAGTCCGCTGTCGCTGATGATTTTGATGACATCCTCGGGCTTCATCTCGGTAAGAACCTTTCCGAGTGCGGCATAGCCGTCCATGGCGATGTACTCGTCAATGACCTCGGGATTGATAACGCCGCAGTTGCGAAGCGCAAGACGCATTTGCTTTTTGTAGAAAGCGGTTTCGCTGAGTGATGCAGGGCCGTCCTTGTGACCCTCCGCTGCCTCGTCATATACAAGGCGGGAGACAATTCTGCCCTTGAGCAGATGCTCCTCGACGATTTCGGGGATATCGGATTCCTTTACCTTGCAATAGAAGGTTCCCTCAGGATAGACAATCATTATCGGACCGAGCGCGCAAAGGCCGAAGCAGCCCGTCTGGACGATTTTGATTTCATCTTCAAGTCCCTTGAGTGTAAGCTCGTTTGCAAGAGCCTTCTGCAGAGAAGCGCTGCCCGATGAGGTGCAGCCGGTTCCGCCGCAGATTAAAACATGTGAACGTATCATTTTTAACCCTCCAAAATTAAAGCTTCGTGTTACCGATGGTGTATTCGGCAACGACCTTGCCGCCCTTGATGTGCTCATCAACAATACGCTTTGCCTTTTCGGCGGTCATTTTTACATAGGTTACCTTTTCCTTACCCGTTTCAAAGACCTCTACAACGGGCTCAAACTGGCAGATACCGATGCAGCCCGTCTGGGTGACGGTTACGCTGTCGGAAAGGCCGGCGTTTGAGACCTCCTCAACAAAGGCGTTGAGCACGGGACGCGCTCCGGCGGAGATACCGCAGGTAGCCATACCCACGACAACGCGTATTGCGTTTTCGCCCTCACGCAGTGAAACCTTGCCCTTCATTTTGTCTCTGATTGCGGCGAGTTCTTCCAATGATTTCATGATTAGTACTCCCTTCATATAGTTGGATATATAATAATTTTTAAAAAATTATACGCTTTTTACATTTGACTGTATTGCTCGCTGAGGCTTTCGCGTATCCATTCAAGCACCGGAAAGCTGTCAAGCGGCACACCTTCGAGCACGGCTCGCAGCTCTTTTGTATCGAGCGATACAAGCTTGCCGTCCTTAGTATGAGTGAAGACAAAGTCCGTGTCGGGATTGCCCTGAATCAGGGTTACAACAGTTGAGATTATATCGCCGAGCGGAACAAAATCTATGTGCGAGGAATCGAAAAACGCAGAGGTTTTAGTGCCGTGTGTGTCCGGAAACTGCTCCGCCGAGCGGGAGCTTATTTCGATGTGACCGCCCGTCTGCTCCGCTGCAAGCCGGAGAAAGGGTATTCCCAGACCGACTTTTCTGGTTGTTCGCGTGGTGTAGAACGGGTCGGAAAGCTTTTTTACGGTTTCCTCACTCATTCCGCAGCCGTCATCGCTTACGCTGAAGGAAAACCGCGAACCCTCCTCGGTGATTTCGAGCGAAATGTTTTTCGCACCGGCTCTCGTGGAGTTTTCGGTGATGTCCAGGATATAAAGTGATAATTCCTTCAACCTATCACCTCAAACAATCTTTCGCGCACAAGCGTGCTGCTGTACGGCTCATCGTCAAGCTCAAAGCTGTTGTCCGCCTCGTTTATGTTCCAAAGGTAGTGCGCGTCGGACGAAACAATAATTTTTTTGTCGCGCAGATTCGGATATTTTTGCAGATACGGCTCAATATTTTCCGCGCAATTGAACTCGACACAGGAGAAATGCGGCTCATCGGGGAATGTTCCGAGCGTTGCGATTATACCGTTTGCCTGCCTGTCGACATGTGCCGGATAGCACACGCCTCCGAGGCTGCGGCAGAGGCAAACGCCTTGCTCAAGTGTAAGATTTGTCGCATTCGGCAACAGGTTTTCGTCCGTTCCGGCGATGTTGTCGTCGCTGTCGATTATATATTGATTGCCGAAGATGTCTGTGCGGTTGGGAATAAGATTTCTGTTCTTATCAACCTGTTCACCGAAACCGACGGCAGCATCAAGCGATTTGAAAAGGCATATAATGTGAATGTCCTCAGCGGTGGTAAGCTCCATTCCGGCAATGGGAATTATGCCGTTTGCCTTGCAGGCGTGAAAGAATGCCGGGCAGTTTTTCACGGTGTTGTGGTCGCACAGCGCGACAATATTCAAACCGTTAATTGCCGCCATGCCTGCAATATTCGCAGGGGTCATGTCATCATCACCGCAGGGGGACAGACAGGAGTGTATATGCATATCATAAAAGTATTTCCGCATTATGCACCCCTCCGATGCTTACTTGAGTTAGAGCTCCGGCATCAGCGCCGCAAGCTCAAACGCTGTTTTTTCACTGCCGAGAAGGCAGATATCCTTGCTCTGTGCGAGGGCGATAATCTCCGGGTCGGGCTTTACGCCCTCTGCGATTATTACACACGCTGCGTCAACGAGTGACGCGACCGCCACGACATTTGAGTTTGACATTATGGTTATCCACACGTCGTCGCATTTTGCATGTGACATTACCCAGCTGAGCAGGTCGCCGATGTAGCAGCCGCCCGCCTCACGTGAGGTGTCGCCGCAGAGAACTTCGAGCGAGAGCTTCGTGACGATATCGTTAACCTTCATTTTTCATCTTGCTCCTCGGCGTTTTTGAAGTACTCATGAATTTTCTTTCTCATGCTCACTATGCAGTCATCCTGAGAGCATTCGCCCCGGACAATATCCTCTGCAAACGCAAGGCATGTGGGTGCTCCGCACGAGCCGCAGTCAAGATTCGGAAGCGAGTCGCAGATTTGCTGAACCTGTCCCATCTTTTTTATGGCTTCGTTCCTGTCGTTTCCGAAGGCGGAGTAAGGTATGTATTCAACCTTGCCGGAGAATACGTAATCGGGAACCGCCTTGAACTCGCCGTAGCGGAAGCTCTGGGACACGGGCATATATCTTTTGAGAGTCTGAAGCCTTGCCTTTGCGATATACGGGTTGGCAACCGTCATAACTCCGCCGACACAGCCGCCGTGACAGGCGTTGAGCTCGATAAATTCGAGGTTCGGGAAGTCGGAGTTGTCGATTTGCTCAAGCACACGGATAACATTTTCTATTCCGTCCGCGGCAAGGTATTTGTCGTTGAATATTGCTGTTGCCTCTCCGCCGGTTGCCGCCCAGCTTACGCCTATCATGCCGGTTTGCGTGGATGCGGCGGGGGGCAGGTCGCGCTTTTTGTTCATCGCGTCAAGCAGAGCAAAATATACATCGCTCATCGACACCACAAAATCGACCTGACTTTTTTCTCCGTCAATTCCGTTTTTGATGTAGCTTACCTTTGCGGGGCACGGCGAAATGAAGCAGGTGCAGATTTCCTCCGGCTTCAGCTCCGGGTGATTCTTTTCAGCCTCCTGTCGCGCGAGCATGGCGGCAAGCTCCACCGGGGGGAGAATGGGCATGATGTTGTCGCACAGGAAGGGGAAGCGAAGACTGATGAGCCTTACAACGGCAGGACATGCGGAGCTGATTACCGGACGCTTTATATTTGCGTCAAGCAGATATTTTCTTGTATAGTCGGATATAAGCTCTGCGGCGCGCGCAACCTCGTAAACCTCGTCAAAGCCCATATCGAGAAGACCCTGAACGACGTAGTCGATATCATCGAGATTGTCGAACTGACCGTACAACGAGGGTGCGGGCAGAGCAATTTTGAGCTTATAGCCCTTCATTTCATCGAGCTTGTCATAAACCGCCTTTTTTGCCTGATAGGGGCAAACGCTTATGCACATGCCGCAGTCGATGCACCTTGCGGAATTAATCGCGGCATGCCCGTCCCTTATACGGATAGCCTCCGTGGGACAGCGTTTCAGGCAGTTCGTACAGCCCTTGCATTTTTCGATGTCAAGTGAGACGGAATGCTTGTAGTCCGACATGCTTATTCTCCTGCCACCTTAACCTTCATGGTGATTTTTGTACCTGCTCCGACTTTGGATTCAATCTTCATTTCATCGGAGTATCTTTTCATATTGGGCAGTCCCATTCCCGCACCGAAGCCGAGCGAACGGATGTTGTCCGGCGCTGTGGAATAGCCCTCTTTCATCGCAAGCTCCACGTCGGCAATGCCGGGGCCCTTATCCGCAAGGATTATGTCAATCTCCTCGGGATATATGAACACATCGACCTCGCCTCCGCAGGCGTGAATGACCATATTTATCTCGCCCTCGTACATCGCGATTGACACGCGTCTTATAACGTCGGGAGAGAATCCCATTTGTCTGAGCTTCTTTTTTACGTTAACAGAGGCATCCCCCGCTGAGGTGAAGTTCTCCCCGTCAACATCGTAATGAAGCTTTAATACCTCATTCATTTCCGGCACCGCTTTTTGCGGTCGCCTTACCGACAAGGCCTGCACAGTAAAGCTTTCCGCACGCTTCGTACATTCTTTTTGAGGTTGCCATGAGCACCATGGCGTTGTCCTCGGCGAGCTTGACCATTTCTTCATTGGGCAGCTTGTTGCGGACAAAGACTATGCAGCGCATGTCCATCATTTCCGCTGTGCGGACAACCTGAGGGTTGACAAGCCCGGTCAGAAGAACGCCCTGGTCTTTTACATAAGCGAGCACGTCGCTCATCATATCGCTGCCGCAGGCGGAATATACATCGCGGTCGAGAAAGTCTCCGCCGCAGATGATATCTGCGTTGAGCAGCTGCTGAATTTCACTGATTTTCATATAATAATTGCTCCTTATAACTCATAACAAACGGGGAGTGGATTATGCTTTGTACTTATTGAGTATGCCTGCAACCTCTTTCGGGGTGAGCTTTCCGTAAACATCGTCGTTGACGGTCATAACCGGAGCAAGACCGCAGCAGCCGAGGCAGCGGGTGTCCTGAATGGAGAACAGACCGTCCTTAGTGGTTTCGCCGACATCAATGCCGAGCTGATTTTTGACCTCCTCAAGCACGGCGGAAGCGCCCTTGACATAGCAGGCTGTGCCGAGGCATACGGAAATATTGTATTTTCCCTTGGGCTTGATTGTGAAGAAGGAATAGAATGTTACCACGCCGTAAACCTCTTCAAGCGGAACGTTGAGAGCCTCCGCGACCATCGTCTGAACCTCGAGGGGAAGATATCCGTAGATTTCCTGTGTTTTTTTAAGAACCTGTACGAGCGCGCCTTCCACGCCCTTGTACTCCGCTACCACCTCATCGAACTTCGCGTGCTTTTCGGGGGAATCGACAAAGGGGAGAATTTCAAGCTTGTTTTTCATTTCGGGTTGACCTCCTGTAAGAAATAAATTTAGCCGCTGTTAAAAATTTAACAAGATTCGCACTTACCTATTATAACAGAAAGATACATAATATTCTACAATTTTTTTAACTTTTTTACTCAAATATATCCCAATATTGGAGGAGTTTTTCGTCAATAAACCGTTAATTTTGTACAAAGCTTTCAAATATTTTCCTTTATGCGTTTTACCCCTTGACTTTACCGGAAAATGTACTAAAATGTAGCGAAAAACAACAAGGAGGTTTTTGTAATGCAGCTTCTGGTGATAACACTCGACAACTCCGAGGACTTTTTGCGTACGCTTGCAAAGCTCAAGGACCACGGAATGAACGGTATAGTTTTTCCGACAACGAGCCTTAAACATGCGCTGCTTGAGTCAAAGGTTGACGCCGCGCCGATATTCGGCGGTCTGAGCAAAATCGTCGACCATGATTTCGAGGCGAGTCACACGGTGCTCATGCTTGTTCACTCCGATGAAATAGAAACCGTTAAAAACGATGTCCGCGAAATAACCAAGGGTCTCGGTAAAAAAGGCATCATGTTCGCAATGCCCGTTTCGTTCTGGGAGGGAATATCATAACATCATGGCTATAAGTTCATTATTGAGTCTGTCTTTTGCAATGATAGGCGGACTTGCAATGTCACGCGTGGTCAAATACCTGCGCCTGCCGAACGTCACGGGATATCTCATCGCCGGGCTCATTGCCGGTCCGTGCTGTCTCAACCTCATGACCGAGGAGCACCTCGCAGGCTTTTCCGTTATAACCGAGGTCGCACTCGGCTTTATTGCATTTTCCATAGGCGGCGAGTTCAAGCTCGACAGCCTCAAAAAGCTCGGCACAAGGGTGCTTGTAATAACCGTTACTCAGGCGGTGTTTGCCGTTATTTTTGTTGCGGCGGGACTTTTTGCCGTGAGAGCGATTGCTCCGGACAAAGCCTCCGTTCCGGTGATATTGCTGTTGTCCGCAATAGCTACCGCCACCGCGCCCGCGGCGACGCTCATGGTTGTCAAGCAGTATAAGGCAAACGGAATCGTTACGGATACCCTTTTGCCCGTGGTTGCGGGCGATGACGCGATAGGTCTTATGATATTTTCAATCTGCTTTTCGCTTTCAAAGGTGTTTGCCGCGCACGAAAAGCTTACCTTTAACGCAACGGTTGTTGAGCCAATTAAGGAAATCGTGCTTTCGTTGCTTGTCGGTGCTGTAATCGGATTTTTGCTCACGCTGTGCATGAAATTTTTCAAATCCAGAGCAAACCGCCTGTGCCTTATGGCTCTTTCGGTAATACTCGGTGTGTCGCTTGCGGATATGCTTTCGCTTTCGTCCCTGCTGACCTGCATGATGGTAGGAGCGGTGTTTGCGAACGCGAGAGCGGATTCAATCAAGATACTTGAGGGCTGTGAGCGCTGGACGCCGCCGCTGTTTATGCTGTTCTTCGTTATTTCGGGTGCGGATTTGGATTTGTCGGTCATTCCGAATGTCGGAATAATCGGAATAGTATACTTGATTTGCCGCTCATTCGGAAAGTATTCGGGAGCCTTCGCAGGTGCGCTTGTGATGAAATCGGACAAAAACGTGCGTAACTATCTCGGTCTTGCACTGCTGCCGCAGGCGGGTGTCGCAATAGGTATGGCGCAGATGGTTGCCGCCTCGCCGGAGCTTGCGGATTATTCCGCACAGATTATGACGGTGGTGCTCAGCGCAACCCTCATTTATGAGCTTGTCGGTCCTGTGCTTACAAAGCTCGCCCTCATGAAGGCGGGCGAAATTGAAAAGACGGAACGCAGGGCTAAAAAGGCCGGAGCGTAACATCAATGAAAAGACGTCTTCTCGAATACAGAAAAAGAATAGACGCTTTGCTTGAGGGCGGAGAGGACTTTGACCGCGCCGCTGTTACAGCTGAGCATCTTGTGCAGATATCATTTTTTCAGCATGAGAGACTGATTCACCTTATTGTGACGGTTACCTTTGCGGTGCTTGAGTTTCTGGCGGTTATTCTTGCCGCACTTATGCCGTGTGCCGGAACGCTTGCGCTCTGCGGTGCGATAGCGGTGCTTCTGATACCCTATATACGCCATTATTACCTGCTTGAAAACGAGGTGCAGAGGCTGTATCGGCAGTACGATGAGCTTGTGAAAAGACAATAAAAAACGCGCCGGATGAGTGTTCATCCGGCGCAATTTTTTCACCTTAGGACATTATTATGCTCCCACGGGGCAGCACACAACATAGTAATAACTCAAAACATCGAACGAAACATTGCTGCATCTCTGGCATATGTAGAATTTTCTGTTTTCTACGATGCAGCGCGGGGAATCAGCCTTGTATTTGTGAGTGATAACATCGCGTACAACAATGTCGTTTTTGTGACCGAAAAGGTCGCACATGGCGCCCTTTGACTCAGGCGCCTCTTCGCCGTTGAGGTAAGCGAGAATTATTGAGGATGCCTTATCATCCGCTCCGCCGACAAGTTCTATTTCTCCGTCGGTGTGCTCGCAGCAGCCGGTGCAATGGCAGGGAACAAAGCGGTCTGTGGATTTTGCTTCATCTGTTGCAGCCGCGGAGAGCGGAAGACAGCAGAATATAAGTGCGAGGGCAAGAGTTGCCGCAAAAAATCTTTTTTTCATTATTATGACCATTCCTTTCCGCCGAGCCGCAAATTTTGCGGCGGTATTCGGCAAACGAAGCCCTGCTTCGTTATGAAATGACGGTTGTTGACCGTCAAGGCACAAAGTTGCCGTTTGAAAGATTTATCTTTCAAACTTTTTACTTCTTTAAGCTTTCAATTGTTTTTACAAAATCGTCTCTGCTCAGATATTGAGTGTCAAACTGGAAATTGTAAAGATTTCCGTTGTTAAGAATATAGCCCTGAATCATGCTTTCGGTCTCCCATACATAGCATTCGAGACCCTCAAATTCATCGCTCCGGGTGTAATATTCACTCTGAATGACATCCGAGGCATCTCCGCCGAGTGTGATTGTAAAGCTGAAGGAAATATCTCCCGGCTGATAATTGTAAGGGTCAATTTCCAGAACATAGCAAATCTTTTCTTTTGTTATGGGGCAGTCGCCCTCATAGGGGAGGCTCACATCTATGTGCGAAAGCTTGACCTGTTCGGGGATATATGAAGGGAAGAGAACTCCGTCGAGATTCTTTTCTTTCCGGAGAAGCTGTTCTGTTGATTTGTATTGACGGCTGCTGTCTTTAGGTACCGAATAATACTTTTCGCCCTTGAAAAATCCGCTTTGTCCGGGGACAAGGCTTTTTGCAAACTCAGCAAAGGATTTGTCGGAGAGCAGCGGGTCGTATTTTACGGTTGTGCCGTAAACCATCATTGAAACAAGCAGAGCAGCCACACACGCCGCGGCAATGAGCATAGGAGTGAAATTTTTGCCGTGCGGGCGATTACGGTTCTGAGCAAATGGTATCACATTTACGTGATTTTTTATTTCATCGTCGGATAGCTTTGAAAATCCGAATTTCATTTCCGCGACAAAGTCAACGCATTCCGCCACCAGCGGGGCATCGATTTGAGAATACGGTTTTTTTACCTCTGTATCGCGGATGATTTCTATCTTTTCAATCAGAGCTTTTTTCTTTTCGGATATGTCGTTGCTTTTCACGGTTAAATCATCTCCTTTTTTCAAAATTACAAGTGTCGTTTTTTGCCGTTTTTTTATGTGTTCGGAACAGCCTTTCTTCTCACCTCCCACATATATATGACAAAAAACGCGATTTACTACAAAACTTTTTTTGTGAAAAAAATTCACAAAACCCGCAAACCCTTATGTATCAAGCCTTGCGGCGACGAAAAAAATTAATAAAAAAGCGATTTTCGCTAAATTTTTTATTTTTATTCTGAGCCTTGCGGAGCGTACCGACAGTGCTCCCTCGCTTATGCCGAGCTTCTGTGAAATATGGGTGTTGGACAGGTGCTTTTTGTAAAGCATATTGAACAGCTCCTGCTCCTCGGGGGTGAGCTTTTTCAGCAGCTTATGCTTGACGGTTTCAACATCGGTGTCGGAAAGCGCCATTTCCTCGTAAAGCTCCTCAAAGGGAACCGGAGGTATCATCGGGCACAATTCATCATCATAGCTTAAAGGAGCCTTTGTGTACATTTCACGAATCTTTTCATGCAGTTTCTTTTCGGCAACCGAATAAAGCCATGCGCGGATATTATAATCCTCAAGGACGTCCCCCTTCTCCTGGAAGAAAAGGAAGACATCCTGCGTGACATCGGAAGCGACGTCCGTGTTATTGAGTTTTGAGATACAGAAGCTGTAAATGTCGCTGTAGTATTTAAGCGCAATGCGCTGCGCATCAGCCTTATTAATCAAAACCGTACACCTGTGTTCTGCGAATTTATGCGAAAAATTCCAAAGCCTTCTGTGCCGCGCTTGCAGCATCGGGAGTGTATGCGTCGGCTCCGATTTCATCGGCATATGCCTGCGTTACCGGCGCTCCGCCGACCATTACTCTGACGCTGTCGCGTATTCCGGCAGCGGTAAGCGCGTCTATGATTTCCTTCTGAGAGGTCATTGTGGTTGTAAGCAGCGCGGACAGGCATATAACCTTTGCTCCGCTTTGCTTTACCGCCTCAACAACCTGCTCGCCGGAGACATCGACACCGAGGTCGATGCATTCTATGCCGACACCCTCAAGCATCATTTTTACAAGGTTTTTGCCTATGTCGTGTAAGTCACCCTTTACCGTGCAAACCACAGCCTTGCCTACCGGCTCTACGCCTTCGCTGACGAGGGCGGGCTTGAGCAGTTCCACTCCGGCGTTCATGGCTCTTGCAGCAATGAGCACCTCGGGTACATACACCTGATTATTCTTAAACTTTTCACCTACAACCATCATTCCGGAGATAAGCCCTTCATTGAGTATTTCCTTAGCCGATACTCCGTCCTCAAGAGCTTTTTTAACCAGCTCTTTTACGTTGTTCATTCTTCCCTTTTGCAGGAATTCGGAAATTTCAGATGTAATTGACATGGTATTTCCCCCGTTCATATAAAAAATTTATCCGATATCCGTCGAATTATAACATAATAAATCCCGACGGTCAACTCATCGTCGGGATTTATTCGGGAAAGGCTCCCGATTTATTTATATCACTCCAGCTCGCTCAATTGTCTGAGATATTTTTCAAATATCTCTATATGGTGCTCCTCATCAAGTATTATCCGCCTGATTACCTCACGGGCATTCTCATTGTTGATTATTTCAATGGCGTAGCGGTAAGCCTTTATGGCACTGCGTTCGCCGGAGATATTATTCAGCAAAATCTGACGGGGATTTTTGTTGTATGACGGATATTTTCCGCTCCAGTAATATATCCCGTTATTGGTTACGGCGCGTATCTGAGGGTCTGCACCGAACTGTGCTATCATTTCTGCAAGAAACTCCATGTGTCTCATTTCGGTTATTGAGATACATTCAAGCGAATCGGAAAGCTCCGGCATCCTCTCTTTGAGGATTATGTGCTGATAAAAATACTGTGTTATTGCCGTAAGCTCGCTCCCGGTTCCGGCATAATCTCCGGTAAGAAGTCTCGCGTATTGATTGTTCCGTTCGCCGACAGCTATTTCGGGATACGGTAAGTTCAGCTCGCAGCTGTTGTTCATAAGCTCATCCCCCATATATTTTCTGAGTAATTTATATGATATTACGGGATATAATATACATTTGCTTGACTTTTTTGAACGTCCGGTGTATACTCAACACAATATTTCAAGCGTGCAGATGAAGATTATTTCCCTAACACACGGCATCAGAGATGGGCGGTCGGATTTTCCGGCTGAAAGCCGCCTTTACCGCAAACGGAAAACGCCGTCTTCGGAGCGCCTTTGCGCAGAGCAGAGCGTGATTCTCGCGTTAAGAGAAAAAGAGTGGTGCTTTTGCACAATTCGGGTGGTACCGCGGCTTAAAGCCGTCCCGTGTTGGTTGCAGAGGCGTTTTTTATTTTATAAAGGAGACTGATAAGAATGGAATGGACATCATTAAACGAGCTTCGTGAAAAATATCTGAGCTTTTTTGAAAGCAAGGGGCATCTGCGGCTGGAAAGCTTTCCGCTTATCCCGCAAAACGACAAGAGCCTTCTGCTGATAAACTCGGGCATGGCACCCATGAAAAAGTATTTCACGGGTGAAATTACTCCGCCCAGAACCCGCGTGACGAGCTGCCAGAAGTGCATACGCACACCCGATATCGAGCGTGTGGGAAAAACCGCGCGCCACGGCACTTATTTTGAAATGCTCGGCAATTTCTCATTCGGCGATTATTTCAAAAATGAGGCTATTGCATGGGGCTGGGAGTTCTGCACTCAGGTTATGAAGATGCCTGTGGAGAACATCTATGTCAGTGTCTATGAAGAGGATGATGAATCCTATGACGTGTGGGCAAATGTTATCGGCGTTGACCCCTCACATATAGTGCATCTCGGCAAGGAGGACAACTTCTGGGAGCACGGAGCGGGTCCGTGCGGACCTTGCTCGGAGCTTTACTATGACCGCGGTGAAAAGTACGGCTGCGGCAAGCCGGACTGCAAGGTCGGCTGCGACTGCGACCGCTATGTCGAGTTCTGGAACATCGTTTTCTCGCAGTTCTCCAACGACGGCAACAACAATTACACTCCTCTCAAACAGAAAAATATCGATACCGGAATGGGTCTTGAGCGTCTGGCGTGTATATCGCAGGGCGTTGACAACCTTTTTGAGGTTGACACCGTTCAGAACATCATGAAGCATATCGTTTCAATCGCCGGAGTGGGCTACCACGAGAGCGAAAAGACCGATGTTTCGCTGCGCGTTATAACCGACCATATCCGGAGCACAACATTCATGATAGGCGACGGCGTGCTTCCCTCAAACGAGGGCAGAGGCTATGTGCTCAGACGTCTTCTGCGCCGCGCTGCGCGTCACGGCAGGCTCATGGGAATCGAGCGTCCCTTCCTCGCGGAGGTTGCGCAGACCGTTATAAAGGAGAACGCCTCGGCTTACCCGAACCTTGTTGAGAAGCGCGATTATATAACAAAGATAATCTCCATAGAGGAGGACAAGTTTGCCAAGACCATCGACACCGGACTGTCCATCCTTACCGAGAAGCTCGACGGCACCGAGGGCGAGGTGCTCAGCGGAGCTGATGCCTTCCTGCTTTCGGACACCTACGGCTTCCCCATAGACCTCACCCGCGAGATAGCTGAGGAGAGAGGTATGGAGGTTGACGAGCAGGCGTGGAGCGCGCTTGTGCTTGAGCAGCGTGAGCGCTCAAGGAATGCCCGTGCCGATGCGGGCGCAGACGCATGGAAAAACTCCGGAGTTGCCACCAAGGGTATAGCTGCGACAGCCTTTGCCGGCTATGAGGGCTTTGACTGTGATGCACAGATAATCGCAATAGTGACCGATGACGGCCTTTGCGAGTATCTTGAGAGCGGCAAAAAGGCGACGCTCATACTTGACTCGACCTCGTTTTACGCCGAGAGCGGCGGACAGGTCGGCGATGTCGGCGTTATAAGCGGCAAGGATTACACCTTCAGGGTCGAAAACACCACAAAGACTCACGATGGTGTATTTCTTCATCACGGCGAGCTTATACAGGGTGAAAGCCTTGCAAAGGGCGATGCGGTTGCTGCTCATGTCGATACCGCGGTGCGTCTTGCAACCATGCGTAACCATACCTCGGCACATCTGCTTCAGGCGGCGCTGCGCAAGGTGCTCGGCACCCATGTCGAGCAGGCAGGTCAGCTCGTATGTGCCGATTCGGTACGCTTTGACTTCACACATTTTTCGGCAATGACAGGCGAGGAAATACAGGCAGTTGAAAACGAAATAAACAACGTGATTCTTTCCGGAATTCCGGTTACAAGCGTGGAAATGCCCATCGAGGAGGCAAAGAAGCTCGGCGCAATGGCTCTTTTCGGAGAGAAATACGGCAACCGCGTACGTGTCGTCAGGGCGGGTGATTTTTCGGTTGAATTTTGCGGAGGCACGCATACCGACAACACCGCGAAGCTCGGACTTTTCAAGATTCTTTCCGAATCCTCCGTTGCTGCGGGTGTCCGCAGAATTGAGGGCGTTACAGGCTCCGGTGTGCTTGATTACATCAAGCGCAACGAACAGCTCATATACAACACTGCCGCGGCAATGAAGGTCAACAATCCAGCAGATATCGAGCATCGTGCGGCGGCGCTTGTCGGTGAACTCAAGCAAAATGAGCGCGAAATCGAAGGTCTGAAATCTGAAATAGCATCCGCAGCACTCAAGGATTTGTTTGCAAATGCCAGAGAAATCAAGGGCGTAAGAGCGGTGATTGCAAACATCGGCGAGGGTACGGCGGACAGTGCACGCTCCATGTGCGATTCCGCAAAGAGCAGCGAGGATTTGATAACCCTTGTTTGTGCCGTGCAGAAGGAAAAGGGAACCGCCTCATTTGCGTGCTCTGTGGGTGCCGAGGCGCTTAAAAAGGGTGCACACGCCGGAAATATCGTCCGCGCCGTTGCGCAGATAGCCGGAGGCTCGGGCGGAGGACGTCCAGACAGTGCAATGGCGGGAGCAAAGGACATCTCCAAGCTCGGCGAAGCGCTTGAGTCCGCCTACGGCATAATCGAAGAAATGATAAAGTAATTCATGATTTTTCATTATTTATATTTTTGAAACAGGAGGTCAAGGGCATGAATGATTGCATTTTTTGTAAAATAATCGCCGGTGAAATACCGTCGAAAAAAGCCTATGAGGACGATACCGTTCTTGCGTTTTACGATTTGAGTCCTCAGGCTCCCGTGCATATTCTCGTGATTCCTAAGGCTCATATAACCTCGGCTGCGGATATAACCGGGGATAACAGCGCGGTTGTTGCACATATCTTTGAGGTTATAGCCTCTCTTACAAAGCAGCTCGGGCTGAATGACGGCTTCCGCGTAGTGACAAACATCGGGGACAGCGCGGGGCAGAGCGTTAAGCATCTGCATTATCACTTGCTCGGCGGACGCGATTTCACCTGGCCTCCGGGCTGATAATTCTCCGACGGGAGGGTTTACATGCGGCGACCGATGTTGATTTTCGGATTCGTTTTCGCATTTTTCCTGTTTTTGACAGGCTTCTACGGCAAGGCTGCTGCTGCAGTCGCTTTGCCCGTGGCTGTTGCGGGCTTATGCGTGACAACGGCAATAAAAAGCACACGTTCGACGCGCGTGTTTCCCACGGCGTTTCTTGCGGTTGCTCTCGCATGCACGGTGTTTTTGTGTGCGGAGCGGTTTAAGTATGCTCCCGCACTTGACGCATGCGCACAGGAGCAGAGCGTCAAGGGTGTGCTTATTGATATTCCGCAGGAGCGCGACGGTAAAATTTTTTATACGATAAAAACCTCGGAAATCGTAGGAAAGCCGGTTAAAACAAAACTCGTTTTCTCATCGAGAATCAAGCTGGATGTCGATTTTTACGACACAATCACGCTTGAGCGGGCAACAGTTTACGCCGCGGAGGAGGCCTCCGCCGGGCAGCTGCTGTTCTACAAGTCCGAGGGCGTGTTTTTAAGGGCGTATTCATTTTATTCCGCGAGTGTTTCACATGCCGAGAAAAGACCTCTTGCGTATTATGTCCCGGCGCTTCGCAGAGCGCTGTGCGAAAAAATACTTTCTGTGCTTCCTGGGGATGAGGGCGCAATATCCGTTGCGATGCTGCTCGGAGTGCGCGACTATGTGTCGGACGAGCTTTACTCGGCGTATAAAAGCTGCGGAGTCGTGCATCTGCTTGCGGTTTCGGGCTTGCATACCTCGCTGTGGTCCATGCTCATTTACAGATTCCTTTTGACACTGTTCAAAAGGCGCAGACTTTCCGCAGCGGTGTCTGCGGTATTTCTTGTATTTTTCGCGGCTCTTACGGGCTTTTCGCCGTCCGTTTGCCGCGCCTCGATAATGCTCGGGACGGTGTATGTCGGCGAGCTGTTCAGGCGAGAGGCGGACGCGTTGAATTCGTTAGGGCTGAGTCTTACAGCTATTGCATTATTTAACCCGTATTCTGTGATGGGGCTTTCGCTGATGCTTTCCGCGCTTTCAACGGCAGGGATACTTGTTGCTTCATCCCGCTTTTATCATCGGGCTTCGCCGGAGGGCGGAATCACGAAATACGCGCCTGTGAGAGCAGCCGTGAATTACATTAAAGAAACCCTTGTTATGACAGGTGCCGCCACGGTATTTACGCTTCCTGTGCTCATTTTGTTTATCGGAAGGATTTCGGTTGCTTCGCCCGTGGTCAATACAGCGGTGTTGTATCTCGCTTCAAAGGCGATGCTTTTCGGAGGAGTTGCAGCGGTGCTTGCACCGTTGAGCTTTATATCCAGACCCTTGTTTCTCGTTTGCGGACTTCTTATAAAGCTTGTCAATCAAACGACGATATTTTTCGCATCGCTTCCGCTTGCGAGTATTCCGGTCAATTACACATATATAAAAATCTGGCTTGCGCTCACAATGCTTGCGGTTGCGGCGGTGATATTAAAAAAACGTTCAAAGGTAACGATGCGTATTTGCGCTCTTTCGTCGGTTTTTGTCTTGCTTTTGTCCTCGTGTTTGTTTTATACTGTAAGCGGTTCAAAAGTAAAGCTGTGCGTTACCGATGTCGGCAACGGAACCGCTGTTATGCTGAAAAAAGGTATGCATACGGCGCTTATAGGCTGCGGAGGCGATTATTTTGCCGCCGGCAATATCCGCGCTCAGCTTGAGGAGTCTTACGCAAAAACCGATTTGATTATAGTGCCGAGAAACGAGCCCACGGAAGCCTCGGCGTATGTTGAATTGTCCGCGACACTCAAGGCGGAGAAGACCTTTGTGTCGAGTGATTTTTACATTACGCTGCTTCACAGCGGGGACGAGATTGCCGCGGATTATGCATCGGTGCGTCTGTGGGATGCTGCGGATATTGAATATATTAACTCGGATTCCCTGAGTGCCGCATATGTCATGATAAACGGCTGCGGTGTGACGGTGTCCTTCCGTCCGGCTAATGATGTTTCTCTCATGCCGGAGAAATGGCGGAATGCGGCAGTGCTTATCTGCCGTCAGGCGCTTCCGGTAAACGCCGGGGCGTACGGCTTTTCCGCAGTGATAATATCCGGTGACGGGGAAAAGGGTCTTTTATCATATAAGGGCTGCCTTGAGACGGGATTTGATGAGGTGTATCTTACCGCGGAGCACGGCGATATAAGTCTTACAGGCTTCAGCGAGGAAGCTTTAAAAATAAGTGCCGGAGGTGGTTTTAATGCCGTTTTTTGACGAGGAGCAGTTGAAAAAACAAATAAAATCGGAGGATTTTCAGCCGCTGTATTTGATATACGGCGAGGAGGGCTTTCTGAAGCGCTTTTATGCCGATGAGCTTGTAAAAAAGATTGTGCCTGCCGGCTTTGAAACCTTTGGACTGCACAGGTTTGACTCCTCCTCGCGTGTAGGGGAGATAATTGATGCCGCGAACACAATGTCTCTCGGCGGCGGAAAAATATGTGTCTTTGTTAAGGATATGCAGCTCAATTCTCTGTCAAAAGAGGACACGGAGACTCTTCGCAGCTTTTTCAAGGAGCCTCCCGACAGCGCGGTTGTGATATTCCTTTTTGACGAGGTTGTTGTAAATCCGAAAAAGGATGCAAAATGGAATACCTGGCTTAAACACGCCTCGGCCTCGGGGGTCTGCGCATGTATAGATAAGCGTTCACAGGCGGCGCTTGCAAAGCTGCTGATGGGAACAGCATCGAAGAAGGGTGCTGCGCTCGAACGCCGTGAGGCGGATTATCTGATAATGCAGGCCGGGGATTCAATGGATACGCTTTCGGCTGAGCTTGACAAGCTGTGTGCCTATGCCGCCGGCAGAGCGATAACCGTGAAGGATATAGACGAGCTTGTAATAAAATCCACCGAGGCAAAGGTCTTTGAGCTTTCAAGGGCGATTGTTTCGGGACGCGCCGACAGCGCATATAAAAATCTTCATACGCTTTTTACCGCGCGTGAGGAGCCGGTTATGATACTCGGTGTGCTCGTGAGCGCCTACGCGGACATGTACCGCGCAAAGCTTGCGTCGCAGAGCGTGATAAACGCCCGGGACCCGGCAAATTATTTTAATTATAAAAACAAAGAGTTCAGGCTGGCAAACGCCTCACGCGACGGTGCAAAATATACGATTGAGCAGCTTCGCACGGCACTGGATGAGCTTGACGAAGCGGATTGCAAGCTGAAAAGCACGTCTGTGGACCCGAAAATCGTGCTTGAGGAGCTTGTGCTCGGACTTCTGAGAATATAAAACGCAAAGGGCAGTCAATATGCTTAAAACCGACAGAGTTGTAATAGTTGAAGGAAAATACGATAAAATAAAGCTCTCGTCAATTCTCGACGCAGTTATAATCGAGACTGAGGGCTTCGGGATATTTTCCGATAAGGAGAAGCAGCGCCTGATACGCCGTCTGGCGGAAACAAGGGGACTTGTTATCCTTACGGACAGCGATGCGGCAGGCTTTAAAATACGTTCGTTTATAGGCTCTATGGTTCCGGCTGACAGAATAAAGCACGCGTATATACCGGATATTCAGGGCAAGGAACGAAGAAAAACCTCCCCTTCAAAGGAGGGCAAGCTCGGTGTTGAGGGTGTACCGCAGAATATTATAGCCGCCGCCCTTGTTAAAGCCGGGGTGCTGTGTGAGGAGACCGCAGAGCCGAAAAAAGAGGTTACGAAGACGGATTTTTACGAGGATGGCTTCAGCGGACGTGCGGACAGCAGTGAGCTCAGACGCAAGCTCTCAAGTAAAATAGGACTTCCGGCAAGGCTTTCATCAAATGCCCTGCTTCAAATGGTCAATACCTTTATGACCTATGACGACTATAAGGCGGCAGCCGAGTCGATAAAGAGGAGCTTGTAGCCCGTGGCGCTTGCGGCTATCGGAAGCCTCCCTTGTTAAAGGTAGCAACGCGGCGGTGGAGGAATTCAAATGAAGAATTCATAATTCACAATGCATAATTTCGGGCGCTGCGTAGGCACTGACGGAGGACTGTTTCTTGATTGGTTTTTAGGTTTGGTTAATTTTAGGCTTTGCGGCAAGGCTTGTCTTCTCATCAATCCTCACTCCGCTTCACAGACGGCTTTAAATACAAATAAAATGCAAAAGGGGCTGCATCACATCACCGTTTCCGGTGTTCCGATGCAGCCCCTGAAAGCTTTTATAAGTTTATTCCATATCAGGCACGAGGACGCCGTAGCCTCCGTCAGCGCGCTTGTAAACGACATTCACCAGCGAATCCTCAGAGTTTATGAACATGTAAAACTGATGTCCGAGCATGTTCATCTGAAGAATTGCCTCCTCAACACTCTGGGGCTTGAGAATGACGCTTTTAGTTCTTACAACGTCAAACTCGGTTTCCTCGGTTACGCTCTCATCCGCCGCTGTAAAGCTGTCAAACGCTCCGGAGCGAAGCCTTTTTTCAAGCTTCGTCTTGTTTTTGCGAATCTGGCGCACGAGCGAATCCACGCAGCGGTCAAGGGCGTCGTTCATGTTTTCGGCGCTTTCCTCAGCACGGAATATCATGCCGTTGTTTATCACCGTGACCTCGACATTCTGCCTGGTTTTTTCAACCGTGGCGGTTACCTTTGCGGTGGCGTCGTCCCCGAAAAAGCGCTCGACCTTGAGCAGCTTCTTTTCCGCTCTCTCTTTAAAGGAGTCGCGAATTGAGCACTTGCGTCCGGTAATGGTGATTTCCATAAAAACATCCCTTTCTTATATATAAAGTGAAGTGATTTCTTGAGAATATTGTATCATAAGAAGGGGAGAAAGTAAATATATTTTATACAAATTGCACAGAAAGTTAACAAAAATTATATAATTTCCTCAGCGTGACGCGTGACATGGCAACCGACATTTACCGCAACCGGAAGCCCGGCTATATGTGTTGCGGCCGCTTCAATTGCCACGGAAAGCGCGGTTATATCTCCGCCGAAGCCCTGCGCTCCGACACCGAGGGCGTTGATTGAGTCGAGCATTTTCGTTTCAAGCTCGCGGTAGAACGGGTCGGAATTTCTTTCACTTACCGGACGGCACAAAGCCTTCTTGGCAAGATATGCGCACTGCTCAAAATCCCCGCCGATTCCGACACCGAGTACAACGGGCGGACAGGGGTTTCCTCCGGCATTTTTAACGGTTTCCGTTACAAAGCGGATAATGTCCTCCTCGTTTGCCGAGGGGTTGAACATCTTCAGTGCGCTCATGTTTTCGCTGCCGAAGCCCTTTGGCGCAACAGTCAGCTTGACCTTATCACCCGGGACAATTCTTGTGTGAATAACGGCGGGCGTGTTGTCGTTTGTGTTCTCGCGTCTCAAAGGATCCTTAACCACGGAAAGACGCAGAAGGCCTTCGGTGTAGCCCTTGCGCACGCCGCTGTTTACGGCAGCTTCAAAGCTGCCTCCGGAGAGGTGCACATCCTGTCCGATTTCGGCAAAGACAACAGCCATACCCGTGTCCTGGCATATCGGAAGATTCAGCTGCTCGGCAGCGTCGAGATTTTTAAGCATATCGCCGAATACCCCGCGTGCCGCCGGAGAGCTTTCGCGCTCGGACGAGGCGCGTATCTCGCTTGCAAGGTCTGCCGGAAGAACGCGATTTGCTTTTATGCAGAGCCTACTTACGGCGTTTTTTATGGATTTTACGTCTATCTCTCTCATTTTTCTTCCCTCAAGGCTTTCAAAAAATATCAGGGGCGACATTATTACTGTCGCCCCTTGGTTTAATAAGTATCAGAAAGGTTTGTTTCCTCCGCCGCCGCGTTTGGGCGACGCGCCGCGTTTGCTGACACTGGCTTTTTTCAGGTCGCTTATTTTTTCGTCACTGACCTGCTTGAATTTTGCCATCATGTCCTCAAAGCTGAGGTTGGCGGGAGCGGCTTGGTCGGGGGTGCCGTTCCATACATTGGGAGAGCCGCGGCGGGGACCGCTGCTTCTTTGCGGCTTAGGCTGCTCCGGTTCCGCCCGCTTAATTGAAAGGCTTATTTTCCCGTTTTCGCCGACATCAAGAACCTTAACCTTGACCTGCTGGCCTTCAGTGAGCTTCTCGTGAATGTCCTTGACAAACGTAGAGGACACCTCGGAGATATGTACCATACCGGTAGAACCCCCGGGGAGTTCGACGAACGCTCCGAAATTTGTTATGCCTGTAACCTTACCCTCAAGAATAGAGCCGACTTCAACTTGCATAAAAGACTGTTACCTTACCTTTCGTTTTTTAATATACACCCGGAGTCGAGTCGTAATATACACGCTCATCCGGCATGATATAGCCGTGTTGTTCGCGGGCAATGATTTCAAAATAATCACTCTCATTGCCGTTGTCAATTATGCCTTGAATTTGTTCGTTTTCGGCGAGCTTACGGTTGTATTCCGCCGTAAGACGGGAAATTTCAGAGTTGCGCTCTTTTATGTCGATGCGAAGCTGAATAAAGGTCATGATGAAATAGCCGAAAACCGCAATGATTGCAACCGTGAGAATAAAGCTGTTAAACTGCTTGCCGGCAGCTCCGGATTTCGTGGCTTTTTTCTTCATTGTCCCGCTTCACTCCTTTTTACTGCGATTTGAAAATACACCAAAACGATTATATATCAAACCACGTATAGGTTGCAAGCGTATTTTAAAAAAATTTCTGAAAAATCGAAGTTTTTTACCGCAAAACCGGGATATTTTACGGCAAATTGCAGATAAAACATTAAAAGTGACCTTAAAGGGTGCTGATATTATACGAAAAAGAAATCGCATGCAGGTTTTTATCAGGCGTACGACAGCGTTTCCTGCGCGTATTGCGACAATTCCGAGTGAAAAATAATATACCGCCCAGCCTGTCAGACATCCGGCAAGGACGTAAAAGCGCAACCTTCCGCCGGTTACACTGAGTAAAAAAATAAATGATGTTACCGCGCACACCAGAGCGTAGAGGATGTCCTGAATATATATGCCGAAGCGCTTTTCGGTCAGCAGCAGACGGATGATGCGGAAGATGTCATAAACAACGCCCAGAATAAAGCCGAAGCCCACCGACAGCAGAAGCTGTCGGAGCTGTTCGGGAGAGCTTATTATATAGCTCATCTGAACACCCTTCCGAAGAATCCCGATGCCTTTGGCGCCGATTCTGTGTATACAAGAGAGGATATTTTGCCTTCGATTATAAGCTCTCCGCTCTCCATGCTGAACTGAGAAATGTGCAGGTCGGAGCCTTTTACGGTTAGCTCTCCGAGGTCGGTGAATACGACTACCGTCTGCTCGTCGAAGCTGTCAACATCGGATACTCCCGACACATTTATTTTGCGTCTGTCCTCCATTATCACATTGTGCGGTGCGGAAAAGGTTGCTTTTTTATCTTCAGCCATATAAAAAACCTCCGAAAACATTATCACTAATGATATGCTTGCGGAGGTTGATTTTATGATTTTTTCCTGTTGAAAAGCGGTTCGTCAGTTGACCCGCTTCCTCTTCATCTGCTTGAGCACCTGCTTCATCTCAGGCTTGACGCGGTAGGATTCAATGCTTTTTTGCAGAGCCTTGTTGAAGGTGAAATCATCAAGCTTACAACAGCTGAGGTATTCAAGGGCTTTGTCGGGAAATTTTATCAGACAGGTGGAAAGGCACCATGCAGAAGCCATGCGGACGTAATATCCCTCGTGCGTTATGCCGTCGAGAATTTCAAATATTTTTTCAATATACTTCTCATTCACAAAATGAAAATCCAGCATCGCGAGAGCGAAGCGCACATCAAATTCACGCTCCGAGGCGGTAAAGGGCAGCAAAAATTCAAATACGCGCTCAGGCTGCTTTTTTGCGATTTTTAAACCGGCGCAAACGCTGTCGCAGGTGGACCAGTTGGTTATTTTCGGGATGAAGGCGCGTATGTACGGCTCAACAGTGTCAAAATCCGATTTCACAAAGCCTATGATGAAGCCGCAGAGCATAATCTCCTCAAAATAGTCCGAAGGTGCTTCGCTCAGATATTCACGCCAGTCGTCAGCTGCGATTTCCTTCGCAAGCTTTTTAAGCTCCGGCAGGCGTACGCCTATCATTTCATCGCCGTTGGGTATCAGAGATGAGGAGAATTTTTTGTATTTTTCATCTGCGAGAGAAAAGAGCTTTTCGCGAACAATATCGGGAGTATATGTCATAGGCGGTACATCCTCATTCAATCGGTATCTCAATGGGTACACGCTTTTGGAAAATCGTGACCGCACCGAAGCCTGCCTCAAGAGCCATATCCATGCCGGTTTCGATTCCTGCCGCAAGATGCTCGGCGAAGTGTGCGTCCGAGCCGAGGGTTATCATGCGTCCGCCGAGCTGCTTGAAGCGCTTTACGCTGTCAAGCTCCGGGGAGGTTTTATTTATCGGCTGACGCAGTCCGGCGGTGTTTATTTCAAGCGCTATGTCCTTTTCGGCAAGCAGCTTGAAAAGCTCATCGGTCTGCTTTTTGTATTTGTCAATATCTACGGTTATTCCGGCGACCTTGAAAAAATATCTGAACGGATAGGTTATATGCGCCATGGTGTCGAATTTACCCCACTGAGCCATGATAATCAGCTCATCGAAATACTCCTTGACGAGAGCGTCTATGTCCATACCCTCAAAGCTTGTCATGTAATAGAAGTCCTCGCGTTCACGAAGATTGTGAAGCGAGCCGATTACAAAATCGTACTCCTGAGATGTAATAATTTTTTCCGCAAGCTCGGTGTCGTATGCGGGCTCGCCGAGCTCTATGCCTTCAAGCACAAGCAGCTTTCCGAGAAAAGCGCTGCGAGCACGGGCAACTTCAAAATAAGCCTGAGTAACCCGACGGTCGTAGCTGTCCTTATAAAAAACATCTGTTTCGCAGTGGTCGCAAAAGGCTATTGCCCGGATACCCATGCTTTCGGCGGTTTCGCAAAGCAGCATTGCCGAGTGATTTCCGTCCGGCGAATTGTCGGTATGAACATGTGTGTCTGTGATTTTTTTATACTTCAAAATAACATCTCCAGAGAAAATATAGAGTAATTATATCATGATTCGCTTGCGCGAAGCGCGTGCGGTGCGAAGCAACGCTTTTTTGTCGCAACAAAAACAAATCAATGATT